>Ga0233344_1000052_pt1 | contig 22399 bp, 19 predicted proteins | sample GEONDECOMP281_FD_180697 | JGI IMG/M metagenome (GOLD analysis project Ga0233344, IMG submission 180697) | Leaf litter microbial communities from Shasta-Trinity National Forest, California, United States - GEON-DECOMP-281 | ecosystem: Environmental > Terrestrial > Plant litter > Unclassified...
CGTGAATATGCCCAGGTAGAAAATGTATTGGCAGAGGCCTTAAAAACCTTTGGCCGGGTAGATTGCCTGCTGAACAATGCGGCCGGAAATTTCATCTCCCCTACAGAACGCTTATCGGCCAATGCTTTTTCTACAGTGATAGATATCGTTTTAAAAGGATCGGTAAACTGCAGCTTAGCTTTTGGTAAACACTGGATAAAAGAAAAACAAGCTGCCAGTATCTTAAATATTGTGACCACTTACGCCTTTACGGGCTCTGCATTTGTTGTTCCATCGGCCTGCGCTAAAGGCGGAGTGTTAGCCATGACCCGGTCACTGGCTGTAGAGTGGGGTAAATATGGAATTCGAACGAATGCTATTGCACCCGGCCCATTCCCAACTAAAGGTGCCTGGGAAAGGCTGCTGCCGGGAGACCTGGCAGAAAAATTTGACTTTAAAAACCGGGTACCATTAAAACGTGTTGGAGAGCACCAGGAGTTAGCTAACCTGGCTGCATTCTTAGTCAGCGATTTCTCCAGTTATATCAACGGGGAAGTAATTACCATTGATGGGGGTGAATGGCTGCAGGGAGCCGGACAGTTTAATGGACTGGAAGCCATTCCTGACGAGTTATGGGATAGTTTTGAACAAATGACGAGGTCGGCTAAAGGCAGCTGATCCGGTACTTTTAAAGCAAAAATTATTTTAAAGCATTCTTTAATTTGAAATTAGCTTATTTTTGTACCATGTCAACAGAAACAAAAGAAGAAACATTTACACTGGAAGAGATTTTAACCTCCCTTAAAACCTCTCACCGTTTGATTTTATGGAACGATGATATCAATACCTTTGAGCATGTGATCTACTGTATGACAAAATATTTGGACTATAATGAAAATCAGGCGGAGAAAATTGCCTGGGAAGTACATAATAAGGGCAAATGTGCTGTGCTGGAAGGTTCATTTACGGAAATGGAAGTCTACCGCAAAATTCTTCAGCAGGAAGGCCTTACGGTAACGGTAGATTAATTACTCCAGCCCTTCTACCAGGGCTATAAGCTCTAGCTGCGTATGTTGTGTTTTGTCCCTGGCATACCACAAGTGTAACTTTTCTGACCATACCTCATGATCCGGGTTTTCCATTCTCCATCCATTGAGCAACTGCTGTAATATTGCCGGTCTCGGTCCCCATTTAAGGATCAGTTCCCCCGAATCATCCAGCACCAGTAATACAGGAATAGACCGGGTACCATTAAAAAGATGGGCATCCATCAGCGGAAGATGAGTGTCCCTGAATATAAACCGCATATCAAACTTTTCCGGGGAAATTTTTGTCATTTTATCGAAAACCGGAACGATCTGCGCCGCATCACCACACCAGCCTTCAGAAATTACCAGTAAATGGTAATGTTTTTTTAATTTTTGAATGGCTGTGATCAGCGGTTCTATGAGTACTGCAGACTTCTCTATTCTATTCATCCTCTGCACATTTAGCCTGGTAAAATTCAACATAGACTCACTGTTATCACCACCTGTAGTTAGGCCCTTCTCCAATTGAGATTCTATTAAATCCCTATAATTTCTATAGCTTAGTCCCTCATTCACAAAAATATTACTGTAATTGGCCATAATCTCGTTGTAATAAAATAGTTACCCCCCTGTTTTTTCGATTTTCCTGCCGTTACTTTGTGCCCGTCATAAAAAACAACTAAAACGATATACCTTAAAAATGAAGAATAACCGATATAAATTTATATTTATAGTGCTTACCATCTGCACACTTGTCACGACAAGCCAATTACATGCACAAACTCCCGGTACTGGTAAAATTACAGGAAAAGCAATAGATGTCCAAACAAATGAAACGATTCCTTTCGCATCTGTACTCATTCTTGATAGGAAATCCAAAACAACAGTAAAAACCGGGCAGACCGATGTGAATGGAAATCTAGTCATTGCAGGTATACCAGATGGCGTATTTTCCGTTAAAATTAGTTATGTAGGTTATCAGAGTCTGACAAGAGATTCTATATCAATCAACAAAACCCATCAGCTTATAGCACTTGGGACAATTAAAATGAAAACCTCAAAAGGCAACGCATTGAATGAAGTAAATGTAACGGCTAAAAAGGCACCTATTCAATTGGGTATTGATAAAAAAGTATTCGCAGTAGACCAGAGTCTGGTGAGTCAGGGTGGAGATGCTTCCGACCTTTTATCCAACGTACCTTCTGTATCGGTTGATCAGGATGGAAATGTTAGTTTAAGAGGATCTACAGGTGTAAAAGTACTGATCGACGGTAAACCGTCATTAATTGCCGGTGGTGATATCGCTTCTATCCTGGCATCCATTCCGGCAAGTTCTATTGAAAGTGTGGAAGTAATTACTAATCCATCATCAAAATATGATTCTGAAGGAGATTCAGGGATCATCAATATCATCTTAAAGAAAAACTCGATCAGAGGTTTTAATGGTAATGTTTCAGGCTCTGCAGGTAACAGGGATAATTATAATGGAACTGCAGCATTAAGCTACCAGAATAAAAATATCAATGTATACGGAAATTACAGTTACCGTTACGGAAGGCGTGTGGGAGGTGGTTATAACAATATCACTTATCTCCATCCTGTTAACGATCTGTCCTATGCAGACCAGCTGACTAATTCTATCGACATTGACAAGTCACATAATTTTAAGGCTGGTATTGATTATACCTTAACTAAAAAAGATGTCATCAGCTTTTCCGGAGGTTTCAACATCAGGGATAACAAGAGAAATGACCAGCTGAACATTAATGAATATGCAGCTGGAAGAGTGCCATTAGAGTTCGATGACAGGACAAATGATAACAATGGATCAGGTAACAGTCATGATTTTAACCTGGATTACAGTCACAAGTTTAAGAAAGACCAGGAGCTAACCTTTAATTTTGGCTATTCAGGAGGAACAAACAATAACTTTCAGCAATACAATACTAATATTGTCAGCATGAATGGCGTTCCATACAACGATACAGATCCGCTGATGCAAACCAATGCAAATGATGGAAAAAATACAAACTACAACATTCAGGCTGATTATAACATGCCTTTGGGCAAATTAGGTAAACTGGAAACAGGATACCGTAGTCAGATCAGGTTGTCAAACAGCAATATTGTAGCAGAAAATTTTGACAATACAACAGGAGCTTATGCCCAGGATTTTGAATTATCCAACAGGTTTAAAAGTAACGATCAGGTACATGCGCTTTATTTTAATTACTCTAACCAAATTAAGAACTTCGGTTATCAAATTGGATTAAGAGGTGAAGATGCAAAGTTAAATACAACCTCTACAGCTTTTGCCAATGATGGAAGTTCAACTCCTGAACCGGGACGTGTAGCTTATAACAGGCTCTATCCAAGTATCTTTCTTACACAGAAGTTTAAAGGCGACCAGTCGTTACAATTTAGCTATACCAGAAGGGTGAACAGACCAAGACCATGGGATACCAATCCATATACTGATATCTCAGATCCTTTAACCTGGCGCAGAGGTAATCCAAACCTGCTTCCTGAAGATGTACATTCTTATGAGTTGAGCTATAGCAAATTCTGGCCTAAAGTAACCCTGATCGCAAGTGCTTATGTTCGTCAGACCAATGACCTGATCCAGAGAATCCGTTCTACTCCTGATTCTGCCGGAGTGATCATTATTGTACCGGAAAACTTAGGTAAAAGTACAAATAGTGGGTTTGAATTGATATCTAAGGTAGATATACTAAAAGTATGGAATTTTACAGCAAACATAAATGGTTACCACAGCAGTATTGGCTCTATTAATGCCGGTACCGTTGAAGGAGTTAGTTTCGAAGCCCTTCCTTCAGTTTCCGGTTATAGCTGGAATGCAAACTTAACTAATAATTTTACTTTGCCTCATAACATCACCTTGCAGTTAAGAGGTGATTACCAGTCGTCTCAGGTACAATCTCAGGGTACACGTAAAGCCATGTATGGTGTAGATGGCGGAGCAAAATATGACTTCCCCGGTAAAAAGGCATCGCTTAGCTTTAACGTAAGGAATATCTTCGATACCAGGAAATTTGGGGCAACAATCCAGGATAGCAATTCGATTACCGACTTCCAGCGTTATCAAAAAGGACCAATGGGTACCCTTACCTTTGCTTATCGCTTTGGAAATACCAGTTTCGCCAAGAAACCGAAGAAACAAGATCAGGAAGCTAAACCTGATGAAGGCGGATCTTTCTAATTTTAATAAATTAACAGGAACGGCTACCTTATGGGTGGCCGTTCCTGTTTAATTGGATTTCTTTTTTTCCAGCTGCCACTTCTCTTTTTTTTCAGATTAAGAAATTTGTATCTTGCGACATGGAAGAAATAAACCCCTGGACCATTGTGGACAGCCAAAAAATTTATGAGAATACCTGGATTGGCCTTACGGAACATAATGTGATCAACCCCTCCGGTGGAAAGGGAATCTATGGTGTGGTTCATTTCAAAAGTTACGCTGTTGGGGTACTTGCCCTGGATGAGGAAATGAATACCTGGCTGGTTGGCCAATACCGCTTTCCGCTAAAAGCCTACAGTTGGGAGATACCTGAAGGAGGGGGAGCATTAAATCTGTCGCCACTAGATGGCGCTAAACGGGAACTGCTGGAAGAAACAGGATTAACTGCTACCGATTGGAAAGAATTGCTGCAAATGCATCTATCCAATTCTGTAAGTGATGAATTAGCTGTCATTTATATTGCGCGCGGATTAAGTATGGGTACTGCGGAGCCAGAGGAAACTGAAGAACTGGTCTTACGCAAATTACCCTTTGAAGAGGCTTACCAAATGGCTATGGATGGAAGGATAACAGACAGCATGAGTGTCGCTGCCATCTTAAAAACAAAAATTCTATTATTGGAAGGCCAATTATAAAAATCGTATGAACAAATTTCTGGGATATATATTTACGCCCATATTTTATTTTTTCTTTTTACTTACCTTAATTGTTTTTCAGCCGATTCAATGGGTCTCCTATCGTCTTTTCGGTTATAAAGCGCACAAAGTTTCCGTAGATTATTTAAATTTTTTCTTAACCTACAGCCATGTCTTTTTAGGGTCTTCCTCTACTTTTATCAATCAGCAGAACCTGCCTGCTGGCAAGCCGATCATATTTATTGCCAATCACCAGAGCATGTATGACATTGCAGGGATCATCTGGTTTTTAAGAAAATACCATATTAAGTTTATATCTAAGATAGAGCTAACTAAAGGGATACCGTCTATTTCTTTTAACCTGAAACATGGTGGCGGAGCGAACATCAACCGTAAGGACAGCAAACAAGCCGTATCAGAAATCATTAAACTGGGACGCAGGATGAAAGAAAACAACTGGTCTGCGCTGATCTTTGCTGAAGGCAGCCGGTCTAAAGACGGTCAGCTAAAGCCTTTCCATGTTGGAGGGATTGCCACCTTATTAAAGGTTGTCCCTGATGCGCTCATTGTACCTATCGCTATAGAAAATTCATGGAAAACGGTAAGATATGGCACCTATCCGCTAAGCTTTGGAGAAAAGCTAAAGTGGACAGTGCTGGAACCAATTCCAACGGCAGGGAGAAATGCAGAGGAGCTGACCAGTCTTGCCAGAACCGCAATTGCGAAAGTGCTCAAACAAGAGGTTACGGCTTAAATATTTTTGTTCTCTATCCTTTTAAAAAATTCATCCCGATAGGTATCCCCAATTGGAATGATCTTGCCACAGATCGTGATCCGGCTTCTTTCAATACTTTCTATTTTATCCAGCGCAATGATATAAGATTTATGTACCCTGATAAATTGCGTAAAAGGCAATGTCTCCTCCATTTTCTTCATATTCTGAAGGGTAATTACGCGCTCCGTTTTGGTAAAGATGGAGATGTAATCTTTTAATCCTTCTATGTAAAGAATGTTACTTAGCTCGATTTTCTGGATCTTATGCTCCGTTTTTACAAAGATGAAATCTTGTACGGTTTGCTGAGCCACAGGGGCCAAAGGTACCGGAACCGGTGCTGCTACTGCTATGGGTGGTTCTGCATGTGATTTATGCTGCTGGTGGACTTTTTCTACTGCTTTGTAAAACCGATCAAATGCGATTGGCTTAAGCAGGTAATCAGAAACATTAAGGTCATAACTTTCCAGTGCATATTGAGAATAGGCAGTGGTTAAGATATAACTGGCTTTATTATTCGCGATTTTAAGGAACTGTATCCCCGTTAGATCTGGCATCTGTATATCAAGGAAGACGAGGTCAATGCCACCTGCCTGAACAAGCTGAAGGGCCTCAATTGCATTTTCTGTTCTTTTAACCAATTCCAGGAAGGGTACTTTAGAAACATAATCTTCAATAATATCAAGCGCTAAAGGCTCATCATCTACGGCAATACATTTTAAGGTCATTGTATGAATTTTATTGATTGAGGTAATTTATTATATATCAAGCATCAGCTCGCTGGTATAATGAGTAGTCGAATTTACAATATTTAACTTATATCTCTCCGGATAAAGTAACTGCAGACGACGTTCTACATTATTTAGTCCTACTCCGCCCATTTGATCTTTATTGGCGTTGCTCTTTTTATTGGTAATACTAAAGTGTAATATTTTCTGGTTGGCAATAATATTTATCCTGATCGGATCGGAAGGATCATTGGCTACACCATGTTTAAAAGCATTCTCTACAAAAGCGATCAGGATCAATGGTAAGATCTGCTGATTATCAATTTCACCATTGAGCGTCATCTCTACCGCGGCGCCATTTTTAAATCTGAGCTTTTGCAGTTCAATATAGTTTTGTAAATATTCGATCTCCTTACTCAAAGCCACCCAACTGTCATTGCTTTCATAGATCATATAACGCATCATTTCAGAAAGCTTTAAAATGGCATCTGCCGTTTTATCTGACTTCTGGTAAGCCAGGGAATAGATATTATTTAATGAATTGAACAGGAAATGCGGATTGAGCTGCGATTTTAGAAATTGCATTTCCATATCTTTTTTCTCCGTTTCCAGACTGCGCTGAATACGGATATTACTGAACCAATCCAGCGTAAATTTAATCAGACAGCCTGAAATAATGAAAAACCCAGAAATAAAGATGGAACTCAAAACATAAGAATAAATATCCCTGTCTTCCACATTACCAGTTTTAGGGTCTGTATGCTCGAGTAATATATCTCTGTTTAACACAGCAATAATGGTCTTTGCAGCAGTCATTACTGCAATCAGCGCGATGATCGACAGTATGTAGAGCCAGTACTTTTTTAAAAGCTGCGGGATGAGTAGTGTATAGTTGATATAAAATATCGAAATATTAAGCAAAGAAAAATACCCCACAGTAACTACCAGTTCATGTGCAACTAGTTTTTTACCACTCATCAATATGATTAAGCAGAGTAATGCTCCGAGAAATAGCCAATAGACCAAATGTGCTATCAGTTCCCTTTTATCCTTCATTTAAACGTGTGCTGATCATTCTATAAAACTACCGCTTTGGTACCGAACCAAAGTAATGAAAATACTATTTTTTCACCCTTGCTTTCGACCAACTGGCATTTTTTTTCTACCAACAGTTAAAAATAGCTTTGGTAGGGTTTTTCCTTCATTTATGCTGTTGATCTAGAATTATATCCAATTGGTATAAAACATTTTAGCAGGACTATTTTTATCATTCTATTTGTTTCATCAAAACAAAACGATTATGAAAACTGCATCTGTTAACCCACTCCATACATTAATCAATAACAGGATATATACCTCTTATCAATTTGATTTAAATCACCACACTAAAATAGGTAGCTACATCATGAACAAATTAACTGTTGTCTCTCCTTTTTTACTTTTACTAGTTCCTGTATTTGTGATGATCGCCGTTACCCTTTTAAAATAATCAGGAAGCTTTTAGCTCCCTTCAAAAAACCATGGCCCTGCAAAACAGGACCATGGATATATGATCAAAACCTTAGTTTTTAGTCAATAATTAGTTAGTTAATTATGGCAGCTGGATGGCTGCCATTTTTTTTGATAAATATTTTGAAACTAAATAATTAGTTTATATATTTATAACTACATTCTTAGTTTTACAAAAAATAAGGAGATAAATACCTGTACATATGGAAATTAAAGATCTAACTAAAGCCGAAGAACAAATCATGCAGATTATCTGGCAAATAGAAAAAGGCTTCGTAAAAGAAGTAATGGATTTTTTACCACTACCAAAACCTGCCTATAATACTGTATCTACCATTATTAGAATATTGGAAGTGAAGGGTTTTATTGGTCATGAGGCTTTTGGTAAAGCACATCAATATTATCCCCTCATCTCTAAAGAAGATTATAAACGACATGCCACAGAAAAGCTGCTGGGCGGCTACTTTGAAAACTCTGTGGAAAGTATGTTTTCCTTTTTTGTGAAGGAAGATAAAATGGATATAAATGATGTGGATGAAATTCTTAAAATGATCAATAAACTCAAAAACAAATCGAAATGACCTGGGCCTACTACCTCCTGCAAGTAAATATATACCTGGTTATATTTTACGCATTTTACCAATTGTTATTGGATAGGGAAACTTATTTTGTACTGAACAGGATCTACCTGATCACTGCGGGTGTGCTGTCTTTGATTATTCCTTTTTTAAAACCAGAGTGGTTTGTAAGACAAGCACAGACATCACACCTCAGGATTAATATTGATCAGTTGAATGTGATGATGACAAATGTAACCATATCTGATGAGGCCGACCAATTTAACTGGGGACATCTTGTTGCAGGTATCTATATCTGCGGGGTACTATTCTTCATCTGCCGTTTTGTGATACGACTATTTGCAGTACAAATGCTGCTCAAAACAAAACCTGAAGGAATGGCTTTTTCCTTTCTCCGTCACAAAGTTATTGATTCCAAACTTCCGGGATTGGATACCATCAACAGGCATGAAGAAATCCATATACGCCAGCTTCATACCCTTGACGTATTATTTTATGAGATGATGGCTATCCTGGTGTGGGGTAACCCAGTCATCTATTTATACAAAACAACCGTAAAAAACATCCATGAGTACCTGGCAGATGAGGAAGCGGCAAATTACCGCGGAGATAAAGAGGCATACGCACTATTGTTATTAAGCAGGGCTTTTGGAATAGACCAGAATGCATTAACTAATACCTTTTATCATAAATCACTTCTAAAAAAAAGAATTTTTATGCTGAATAAACAACGTTCCAGAAAAACCGCTGTATTGAAATACGGCCTGTTTTTACCCCTCTTTGCAGTAACTTTATTATTGTCTTCTGCAACTATCAGAAAAAATGAAGAGATCAAGGCTGTAGCTGAAAAGATCGCTTCTCCGCTGGCACTTGGTGATCTGGTGAAGTCAATTACTATTTCCGCATCTGGAAAACAAACCGATAGCTGGAGTGCATTTTACCAGTTCGTGAGCCGGTCTGTAAAATATCCGGCGGCTGCACACGAACAAAAACTGCAGGGCAATACCCTGATTAAATTTACTATCAGTAAGGGAGAAGTAAATGGATTAAGTGTAGTTACCCCATTAGGTTTGGGCTGTGATGCGCAGGTAATGAAAACTATACTGAGCTTTGATGACTTTAAACATATTGCTGACGGCAAGTATAGCCTAAAAGTAGCCTTCCGTATACCAGCAGCTCATAGTCCTGTCGCCAATTCTACCATTCATTTTCCCGAAGGCTACGTTGCCTTGAAAGAGGTTAAGGTGAATGCTGCAAGCAGCTCTTCATCATTAGCTGTGGCCGGCAATAAAGGAGGAAAGGTGTATGATTACGTTTCTTTAACTAAAACTCCTTCTTTTCCGGGAGGTATAGATGCTTTTTACAAATATCTTGCTAAAAATTGCAATTATCCTGCCCAGGCCCGTGAGAATAATATTCAGGGAAAGGTATTCTTATCTTTTATCATAGAATCAAATGGTCAGCTGAGCAATATCAGGGTAGAAAGGAGACTAGGAGGAGGAACTGATGAAGAAGCCATAAGACTATTGAAACAATCTCCAAGATGGACACCTGGCTATAGTGGCAATACTCCTGTCAGGGTTAAATATAACATGCCGATATCATTTTCACTCGTTGCAGAAAATGGAAGTTCAAACGATAACCTACACTCACTAATAGCTGAAGCTTCGGATGCAGAGACACATGTCAGAGACAGAAATTATTCTAACATTAGCGTTACTGCCAAAACAAAGACTGGTGAGCCAGTTCGAGTACTCCTTTTAAGGGATAAAGAGCTACCCAACGATTTCCTATACACTGTAGACGGCAAGGAAATTAACAAAGAAGACCTCAATAACATTGATCCAGGTAAGATTGAATCTATGAGTATAATAAAAGGTGCCAGTGCAACAGCGCTGTATGGAGATAAGGGAAAATATGGAGTGGCAGAGCTCGTTCTGAGAAAAGAAAAAACGATCTCTATCATTGGCAAAGGCGAAAGTAACAACTAAAATAACAACCTCTCTATAAGCACAAAACCCCAGCTAAAAATAGCCGGGGTTTTTGTGTTAATCCTTGTCTCGTCGACCATAAATTTATTAAACTTCTTCCTCAGAAACAAATTTTGAGGAATAAAAATCTCTATTCATTCTTGCAATGTTCTCTAAAGAGATTCCTTTAGGACATTCGGCTTCACAGGCACCAGTATTGGTACAGTTACCAAATCCTTCAGCATCCATTTGTGCCACCATACTCTGTGCACGACGGTAGCGTTCTGGCTGCCCCTGAGGCAGTAATGCCAACTGAGATATTTTAGCTGAGGTGAACAGCATAGCTGATGCATTTTTACAAGTTGCTACACAAGCACCGCAACCGATACAAGCTGCAGCCTCAAAAGCAGCGTCTGCCTGGATCTTAGGAATCGGCAGGTTGTTTGCATCCTGCGCATTGCCCGTGTTTACTGATATAAAGCCTCCTGATGCAATAATCCTGTCAAAGGCAGTACGGTCTACCGTTAAATCTTTAATAACCGGAAAAGCACCTGCTCTCCATGGTTCTACAACAATGGTATCACCATCTTTAAAAGAACGCATGTGTAACTGGCAGGTAGTTACTTTATCTTTCGGACCGTGAGGTCTTCCATTGATGAACATAGAGCATGAACCGCAGATACCTTCTCTGCAATCATGATCAAATACTACCGGTTCATCTCCCTTAGTAATGAGCTGTTCGTTTAACACATCGAACATCTCTAAAAAAGACATATCAGGAGAGATTTCTCTTAATTTATAATCAACCAAATTACCTTTGGCTTTGCTATCCTTCTGACGCCAAACTTTCAGCGTTAAATTCATATTTCCTGTACTCATGGTATGGATATTTTGGTACTAGATTATTTATAACTTCTTTGTGCAATCTTGATGTTCTCAAATTTAAGCTGTTCTTTATGCAGTTCAAATTTCACACCTTCCTGGAATTCCCATGCAGCTACGTAAGCATAGTCTTCATCATCCCTTAAAGCTTCACCTTCTTCGGTTTGATATTCTTCCCTGAAGTGACCACCACAAGATTCATTTCTGTTCAGTGCATCAATACACATTAGCTCTCCCAGCTCGATAAAGTCGGCCACACGACCTGCTTTCTCCAGTTCAGGATTAAACTCATTCACCACTCCAGGTACACGAACATCACTCCAGAAATCTTTACGCAATTGCTGAATTTCTGCAATTGCTTCTGTTAAGCCTTTTGCATTACGGGCCATTCCACATTTCTCCCACATGATCAATCCTAATTTCTTGTGGAAGAAATCCACTGATTTAGTTCCTTTGATGGAGATGAATTTATCTAAAATAGCTTTTACACTTGCCTCAGCAGCTACAAAATCAGGATGATCTAAAGGAATTGGTTTTGTAGCAATTTCTTTGGACAGATAAGATCCGATCGTATAAGGAATAACGAAATAACCATCTGCCAGCCCCTGCATTAAAGCAGATGCACCTAAGCGGTTGGCACCGTGATCAGAGAAGTTTGCTTCACCTAAAGCATATAAGCCAGGTATAGTGGTCATCAGGTTATAGTCTACCCATAAACCACCCATGGTATAGTGAACAGCAGGATAAATACGCATTGGCAATTTGTATGGATCTTCACCAGTGATCTGTGCGTACATATCAAACAGGTTACCATATTTCTCTACGATTACAGCATGTCCAAGACGCATGCAAGTTTCATGGTCTGGGTTATGGATATTATGTTTGGTAGCTTCTATACGGCCATAACGTTCTGTATTTGCAGCAAAGTCAAGATAAACGGCCAGTTTAGATTTTCCTACTCCATAACCGGCGTCACAGCGCTCTTTAGCCGCTCTTGATGCCACATCACGCGGAACAAGGTTACCAAAAGCAGGATAACGGCGTTCTAAGTAATAATCCCTTTCATCTTCAGGAATATCTGAAGCGATACGGGGATCATCTTTTTTCTTAGGTACCCAGATTCTTCCATCATTACGTAATGACTCAGACATCAGGGTTAATTTAGATTGGTGATCACCTGAAACAGGGATACAGGTAGGGTGAATTTGTGTGAAGCAAGGGTTTCCGAAAAACGCACCTTTTTTATGTGCTTTCCAGGCCGCTGTTACATTACTTCCCATGGCATTGGTAGACAGGTAAAATACATTTCCGTAACCTCCGGTCCCCAATAATACTGCGTGACCAAAATGACGTTCCAGTTCACCGGTAATTAAATTACGGGCAATAATACCGCGTGCTTTATTTTCGATCACGACTACATCAAGCATTTCATGACGGGTAAACATCTCTACTTTACCCATACCGATCTGACGCTCCAAAGCACTGTAAGCACCTAAAAGCAATTGCTGACCAGTTTGTCCGGCAGCATAAAATGTACGCTGCACCTGGGTACCACCAAAAGAGCGGTTATCCAATAAGCCACCATACTCTCTTGCCAAAGGCACACCCTGAGCTACACACTGGTCAATGATACTGGTACTCACTTCAGCTAAACGGTGAACATTAGCTTCGCGGGAGCGGTAATCACCACCTTTAATCGTATCGTAGAATAAACGGTAAACGCTATCACCATCATTCTGATAATTTTTTGCTGCATTGATACCACCCTGAGCAGCAATAGAGTGCGCTCTTCTTGGTGAATCCTGGAAACAAAAACATTTAACCTTATATCCCATTTCGGCCAGGGTAGCTGCTGCAGAAGCACCTGCCAGTCCTGAACCTACTACTATAATTTCTATACTCCTTTTATTCGCCGGATTAACCAGAGGCATTGAAGACCTCAGTTTAGTCCATTTTACGGTTAGTTCCCCTTCCGGTATATTTGAATTAAAATCTGCCATTTTTTTAGCGTTATACGTTCGAAATTTATTTAATAAGACCTGTATAAATTGCGACAGGCATAGCGGCAAAAAGCACAGCTATGATGATAGAATACCATACGCCAATACTTTTGATCAGCGGAGTATATTTTCTATGGTTCCATCCAAGGGTTTGAAATGCCGAAGCAAAACCATGCAATAAATGGTAAGCCAGAGAAAACATTGCCAGTACATATCCAATAACTAACAAAACACTGCCCCTAAAAGCAGTTGTCATTACAGCATACAGGTCTTCGTGACCATTTGCATCTTTAGTAGGAATACCTGTAAAACGTGATACTACCCAGAAGTTGGATAAGTGGACGATCAGGAAGATCAATAATAAAGTACCCAGTAAACCCATTGAACGTGAATACCATTTGCTGTTTGCATTGCCATTGTTCACGGCATACTTTATCGGGCGTGCAGCCTGATTTTGCAAGGTAAGACGAAGCCCCTGAACGATGTGGAGCAGTAAACCCAGCATCAATATCACTTCAGATCCTCTGATCAGCCAATTGGTAGCCATAAAATTAGCCCCAATATTGAAGGTTAAACCGCCATCATTCAAAAATATCAACGAATTGATAAAGCAGTGTACGATGAGAAATAAAATTAGAAACAGGCCGGTGATACCCATTATTAGTTTTTTTCCTATAGATGAGGAAAAAGCGTTTCCGAAACTAGCCATTAGATTTTTATATTTGTGTTCTACTCCTGCAAAAGTATTTAATAAATGACTTAATTTAAACATGAATATGATTAAATAGTCATATTTAAACTATTTAGAAACATTCTACGTCTTAGATCCCAACCGTATTTTATTCCTTAAAAATGAGTGGGATAAGCAAAAAAAAGCGGGAGGCAGTTTAAGCTGCCTCCCGCCGGATTTTTTCACTTTTAAGCTTAGTTAAAGCTAAAAGTATACTTTCTTCCATTGGCACCAATACCAGAGATAGTGGTCTTTCCATTTTTAGAAGTTGGTAAAGCAGCCTCTATATCTCTGGCACTATTCACTGGCCTGCCATTCACTGTAGTAATCAGCAATCCCTTTTCAACATCAAATGAATCGAATAGCTTACCACGTTCAACAGCTGTTACTACGACACCATTACTAGTACCGTATTTTGCTTTCATTGCAGGAGAGGCCGGAGCAAATGAAGCGCCAAGCTTTTCTATAGTTGCTCCTGTACTTTTTGCTGCAAAAACAGTTCTAGGCTTGCTGATACTAGCATCTCCCCTTAATGTAACCGACATATTCTGATCTTTATTATCTCTCGAAATCGTTAACAGCACTTTATCACCAGGACTTAAGCGGCCAATTTTTTCCTGCAGATCCGGAGAAGCAAATACTTCTCTGCCATCCACTTTTTTAATGATGTCACCTTTTCTAATTCCCGCAGCAGCACCACCGCCATTAGGCAAAACATCAGTCACATACAATCCGCTTACATCGTCTACCTTAAGCTGTTCTGCTACATCTGCACTTAATTCCTGAAAAGTAACTCCTACATAACCACGTTTTACGCTTCCGTATTTTTTGAAGTCTTCCAGAACTTTCTTTGCCAGATTTACAGGGATAGCAAAACCATATCCTTCGTTGGTTCCAGACTGAGAGGCAATTGCAGAATTGATCCCAATGAGTTCGCCATTTGCATTGACCAATGCACCGCCGCTGTTACCAGGGTTAATTGCTGCATCTGTCTGGATATAAGATTCAATAGCGCTATTGGTCTTTGGCGTATATTTACCTGTGCGCTGATATTCTTCATATTCTTCTTCGGTTGGCTGCTGATCTCTGCCCAATATACCGATCTGACGTGCTTTAGCACTTACAATACCGGCAGTAACCGTAGTCTGCAGATCCAGCGGAAAACCTACTGCAAGCACCCATTCTCCAACCTGAACATTATCAGAATTACCCATTTTTACAACGGGAAGATCTGTAGCGTCAACTTTAATTAAGGCGAGGTCTGTATTGGCATCTCTTCCAATCACCCGCGCTTCTACTTTACGTCTGTTAGATAAGATCACCTGGATCTTTTCTGCATTGTCTACCACGTGGTTGTTGGTGACAATATAACCGTCAGGGGTTAAGATCACTCCTGACCCTGAAGCCGCACGGGGGCTACGCTGTCTTTTACCACGGCCGCCGCCAAAGAAATCTTCCATCATGTCCATTGGAGAACTGCTGTCACTGCTTTCTGAATTAAAAGTAGTTCTAATGTGGACCACTGCAGGAGAAACTGCTGCCGCTGCCTGAACAAAGTCGACCGCTCCTGTTGAAGAAATATTTGTTGGATTACTGGCAAAAAGAACATTTTGCTTTTCAGCCAGCGTAAGATTGCTGGAATCATGTTCCAGCATTTTATAACCGCCAATTGCCGCCGCACCTCCTATGAATGCAGCTAGAAATATTAATGCTATTTTTTTCATGTGTGTTTATGCGTTATTTTTTAATGATTCTACTCAAATTTAATACCATTATGACGATATTTGTATCAGCACAACATCACATAATTTGTTAAAAAATGTTAAATAACAAACCAGCTGACCAGCTGAAAACCCATTTCTATAAATACCAGGGCGCAGGTAATGATTTTGTTTTGATTGATAACCGCTCTTTAAGTTTTCAATATAAAGATAACAATATTGTGCTGGATTTATGTGACAGGCGTTTTGGAATAGGTGCAGATGGTTTGATGTTATTACAGGACCATCCTGATTATGATTTTGAGATGCTCTATTTCAATGCTGATGGTAAGCTTGGCAGCATGTGCGGAAATGGGGGAAGATGCATTGTTGCCTTTGCCAAACATCTGGGTATTATTGACATAGAAACTAACTTTCTGGCAGTAGACGGCCCGCATTATGCCAAAATTTCAGCTGCAGGCAACTGGGTTGAGCTGCAAATGATCGATGTGGAAGAGATTACCAGAGATGGCGATGCCTATGTGTTAAATACGGGATCCCCGCACTATGTAGACCAGGTTACGGGTCTTAAAGAAATGGATGTTTACGCTATTGGCAGAGCCATACGTAATAATCTTACTTATAAGGAAAAAGGAATCAATGTCAATTTTGTGGAAGATAAAGGCGATCATCTGTTTGTACGCACATTTGAACGTGGGGTAGAAGATGAAACCTATGCCTGCGGAACAGGCGTCACTGCAGTAGCCCTGGCTATGGCCAAAGAACAGTCGCGCACCGGCACAGTAAAAACGGACATCAAAGTATTGGGCGGTGATATGCGTATCGAATTTGATTACGATGGCAAGAACTTCAGTAATATATTTTTATGTGGCCCTGCAGAGCTGGTTTTTGAAGGAGATGTAAAGTCTTAATCTCGTTCTGCCAGATGTGCTGCAATACCAATTTTAATCTCTCCAAAAGTATAGCTATTCCCAAGTTGTGCCCTGATTGGGTTTAAGTTTAGTGTTTGCAGTTCTTTAATTGCTTCCAGAATTTTATCCAGCTTTTTACTGCCGAGGATATCTTTTGCAGAAATTTCCTGCCTGGCTACATAATGGGCCAGATGCCCTTCAATCGTACCGATCACCATCTTTCTCTCCGAAGCAATCTCGGCAATACTTTTTCCCTTATTAAAAAGTTCGAGTGAAACAACTTTGGTATCCTCTTTCGGCACCTTTTCAACAGCTGGCTTTTTGCTCTTTTCTTTCTTGGCAGTAAAATCAAGCTTATTGGGCATGGCAAAAACCTTTTTCATCTGTGCTTCGCGCTCCGACTGGTTTAAGAGTGAACTGACATCAGTTTTGGTAAACTCGGTTCCGCTAATGGTAGCCTGCAGTAATCCTGTTGCTTTTCTTATTTTTTTGAACTGCTCATAAAAAAGAGACTCCATTTCGAGCAGCTCCGTTAAAAATGCAGTTACCTGCTTATCCTGTTTTACCAGCTCCATGCGCTCAAAGATGCGTCTGGACAGATCAAGCAGCAGCGGATTAAAATAGTTCTCTGCTGCAGTTGTTCGTGCAAGCATAACGGAAAGCCCTTCTTCTGTTCTATCCTGACAAAGGCGATGAATCTGAGAAAGGAATTTATTTGCATTTGCTTTAATCTCACTTAGATCTTTTAATAAAGCCTGCGCCCATTTTACATGTTTTTGCTTAGCCGATTTATTGATATCCTTGCTATAAGAATGAACATGCTCATAAACAAAGTTATCTAAAGGTGTCAAGTCAAAGCATTGCAGCAGGTAGCTTTTTAAAAAGGCCTCGCTTTCCTGTTTGATCTGGACATCCAGCTCCTCTTGTTTCTGTTTATTTTTAGAGAAATGGGCTACGTTCTGATCCTGACGAATTCCTGTTCTTGAAATTTGAGACGTTAACACCAGGCCTTCCAGGGAACGCAATCGTGATAACGCTACATAGATTTGTCCCGGGGCAAAGGCATTCCCAATATCAATAATCGCTTTATCAAAGGTTAAACCCTGGCTTTTATGAACTGTAATTGCCCAGGCCAGCTTAATGGGATATTGAATAAACTTCCCGATCACCTCTTCCTCAATTTCATTGGTAACCTTATGGTTGCTGTATCTTATATTTTTCCAGGTATACTTTTCTAAAATTATCTTTTCTCCCTCGCCTTCGGTCTCTACCTCAATTGAGTCTGGCTTTAGGTTAATTACGGTAGCTATTTTCCCATTAAAGAACCGTCGTTCACCACTCTGATCATTTTTGATAAACATGATCTGTGCGCCGAGCTTTAATTCCAGAATGCGCTCTGCAGGATAAGAATTTTCTGCAAATTCATCTTCTATAGTTGCCATAAAAAGATAAGAGACACCTTCCAGTTCTTCCAGGCTCTTCTTATTCAGTGTATCGGCACGCTGGTTATGTGTAGTTAAGGTAATATACTTATCCTCCTTTGAGGGTAAAAAATCTGCTTTATAATATCTTTCCAGCAGCGAGATATCCTCCGCAGTAATTTCATTATTCCGAAGATTATTCAAGAGGTTAATGAAAACTGAATCTGCCTGTCTGTAGATCTTTTCCAGCTCAATATATACTGGCGGGCTTTGCTGCAGGGCATGTGCATCAAAGAAGTATACACTATTGTAAAACTCTCCTAAAAGCGACCATTCATTAGATTTAACTACTGGCGGCAGCTGATGCAGATCTCCGATAAATAATACCTGTACACCGCCAAAACTGGCATTGTTCTTCCTGATATAACGCAGCACCATATCAATAGCATCCAGCAAATCTGCACGCAGCATACTCACCTCATCAATGATCAGAAGTTCCAGATCCTGGAATATCCTCCTCTTGGTGGTGGTCATCTGTAAATGACGAACAATAGATCTTGGCGTATTGTACTGCTGATTAACAGTTTCTATGGTGGGCTGCCTGGGAAGGTAGGTACCAAAAGGCAGCTGAAAAAGGGAATGAATAGTGACCCCCGCAGCATTAATAGCGGCTATACCCGTAGGCGCTGCAATAACTGCCTTTTTATGAGTCAGTTCAATTAAATTCCTCAAAAAAGTAGTCTTCCCGGTTCCGGCCTTTCCGGTAAGAAAGATGTGCCTGGAAGTATAATTGATAAATTTAGCAGCTATTTCAGCAGGGTTGTATTCGGACATATCAGCGTACCAGTTTTTAAGCAAAGGTACTAAAGATTAGAACAAATTAATTATTAATACAATTAATTACCGGTAAATAGATGATGTGAAGAAATTTATTTTTTTAATTTACCAGCAATTTATAACCTTTACCATGTACATTCAGGATCTCTACTTTAGGATCTTCTCTCAGATACTTTCTCAGTTTACTCAGAAATACATCCATACTTCTTCCGTTAAAGTAGTTATCATCATGCCAGATGCTTAACAAAGCTTCTTCACGGGTAAGTACGGCATTTTGCTTTAGACAAAGGAGTTGAAGCAACTCTGCTTCTTTGGTAGATAGTTTTTGTTGTTGTCCATTGTGCTGGATCAGCTGCGTGGTATAATCAAAGCTATAATTGCCAATCTGGAACTGGCATTGCACAGGCTCTGATATTTTTGTCTCTTTAGCAGATACACGCTTTAACAAGGCATTGATCCTCAGGAGCAGTTCTTCTATGCGAAAGGGTTTTGTAATATAATCATCTCCCCCTAAATCATAAGCAGAAGCTTTATCTTCCATCATTGCTTTTGCCGTAGCAAAGATAATTGGAACTGTTTCATTCATTTTACGGATCTCTTTACCCAGGGCAAAGCCATCTTTTTTAGGCATCATGACATCTAAAATGCAGAGGTCAAAAGTTTGCTTGTTAAATGCACGCAGGCCTTCTTCGCCATCCACACATAATACAATATCAAACTTACCCTTTAGCTGTAAATAATCTTGCAACAACATTCCAAGATTAGGATCGTCTTCAACCAATAAAATTTTCTTCATTTTAATTTAGGGGTATAATAATTTCAAATACTGTTCCTTTATCCTTTTCACTTCGAACCTTAATGGTTCCACTCATCTGTGTAACGATATCAAGCACATAGTTAAGCCCAAGACCAAAGCCCTTTACATCATGCAAATTACCTGTAGGTACCCTGTAAAACTGGTCAAAGGCCCGTTTACTCTGCTCCTTTGTCATCCCGATACCCTTATCTTCAACTTCTATGATCAGGTTTTTACCAATATTTCTTGTGGTCACTTTTATTTTAGGCAGATCCAGACTGTATTTATTCGCGTTATCGATCAGGTTATAAATTACATTAGACAAATGCAGTTCATCTCCCTTCACCACCGCTGGAGCTGCGGAGAGGTTTAAAACCAACTCTGCACCCTTTTTCTGCAGCTGTAAGCTCATACTGTCTGCTACAGCAGCAATCAGTTCATTCATATCCACTTCTTCCTCGTCCAGTTTCAATTCTTTCTTTTCCAGACGGGCGATGCTCAGTACACGTTCGATATGATTTCCTAAACGTACATTTTCATCAAAGATTATCCCTGCCAAACGGCTTATTCTTGCTTTATCTTCCAATATCTCCGGATCCCTTAAAGCCTCACTGGCAATCATAATTGTAGAAACCGGCGTTTTGAACTCATGGGTCATGTTATTGATAAAATCAGTCTTCATTTCAGAGATCTTTTTCTGTCTTAAAATCGCATAAAGCGTATAAGAAAAAATAGAGATCAATACCAGCAGCAAGCTTGCAGAAGAAGCCATTGTCACTTTAAGGTTACCAAAGATGACAGATTTACGATCCGGAAAGTTTATATACAGCATGCCGGGATCACGGATCACATCATTGCTAAAAAGGGTAGTTTTAAACGTATTTATTGGAAGTATCTCCCCTCTAACCGAAGAGATCTTCCGGTAAAGGACAGAATCGTGGGTTACACTTTTAAGCCAGAAATCATAATCGAGCTGAATATTTTTATTAGCCAGCTCTGCACGCAGTAATGTATCCAGCATCCCCTTAGAGATGCGCTCATTTAAAGGAACATCCTGCTGGCTCATTTCTTTTGCAGCCTCTTCTAAAATGTTAAAATCCCCGGTATTGATCAGCCTTACCGTATCTGCCTGCAATTCCTTTAAAGCATTTCCCCGTCTTCGATTAGCAATTTCATCTTCAATCCTGAACTTCACACGCATCTCCGCATTTAAACTGGGCAATGAAACGCGCAATGGCTGCCCGTCATAACGACTATAAACCAGGTAACGAATGCTATCAGGCAATTTCTTAGGCTCAATATTAAAGGTTTTGGCAGAACCTACCCTAAAAGTCTTTCTCACATTACTACCTACCATATTGAGGTCGGCATCAAAACCCACATTTACATCAACATCAAGCGGTGTAGTTGCCTGGTTTGCCAGGGCATTAAAATCAGTTTCTGAGATGATCGTAGGGCTCAGGTACATCTTCCTGATGATACCATCCTGATAATTCAATTCGTCAATTATCTGCTTCTGCTGGTTAGTCTTCCTGTTTCGCTCTTCCTCTTTATATTTATCATCCAGGTCAATTAACCGCCGCGTTCTGTCCCGCCGCTGATTTTCCATTTTCACCCGCCACTCAAAATCCTTTTTATTGATATGGTTTACCGCATTTAACCGCTGTACCTTATCAGCTACAGCACTTAAAGCCTGGTTTACCTGCTGTTCAAAAAGTTGTGACTTGAGTCTATAAGCCTCCCTGATGTAATACAATTGCATTACAAATACACCAAGCAGTGCTATGGTCATGAGGGCGGTGATTAACCAAAGGCTCTTTTTCTTCATTCTCTCTGGTCAAAAGTAAGGAAGAGTGGAGTTATAAGTTCTATTTTAACAATTTTTAACAATGTATTTGTCAAATAGTTGGATAAAAAAAATGCCGGAAAATTATTTCCGGCACCCGTCGTACAATTTGTTTTCTAAAAAAGGTCTTAGAACGGCAAGTCGTCTTCTTCACCCGGCGCACTGTTTAAATCTGCCGGCGGAGCGTATTGCGGTGTAGAAGGAGCACCTGCTGCACTATTTGCCAGTGCATTGATACGCCAAACTACTAAACTGTTGAAATAAGAAACTTTCCCGGTTTTATCTGTCCAAGGACGACCACGAAGGTTGAAGGAAACCTCAACATCATCACCAGTCTTCAGGCTGTCAAATAAAGCGGTCTTATCTTGCAGCGCTTCAAATCTTATATATTCAGGATAAGTGGGGTTTTCCGCGTACTCAATAATGAGATCACGTTTTTTAAAAGTCTCGCTTACCTGTTGTAATGCACCAATCTCGTGCACTTTTCCTTTTAATTCCATAACAATACTCTTTTATTCTACTTACTAGTCCAAATCTCTATATTTTTATTGATAACTTTGCACAATAAATTATGCAAGTTTTCCACAACAAAAGTAAGGTTATCTTAACCTGTAATAAAAGACTATCTCCTTATCTCGTAGAAGAGGTTAAAGCGCTTGGCTATGAAATCGTAAGAGATTTTCCAACAGGGGTAGAACTCAACATCACTTTAACAGAGTGTATTAAACTGAACCTCAACTTAAGATGTGCCAGCCAGATCTTATATTGTATCAGCAGCTTTAAAGCAAATAACCCCG
>Ga0233344_1000053_pt1 | contig 22348 bp, 25 predicted proteins | sample GEONDECOMP281_FD_180697 | JGI IMG/M metagenome (GOLD analysis project Ga0233344, IMG submission 180697) | Leaf litter microbial communities from Shasta-Trinity National Forest, California, United States - GEON-DECOMP-281 | ecosystem: Environmental > Terrestrial > Plant litter > Unclassified...
TAGAGAAACTAATCAAGTTTTCCAATGATTTCCAGAATAATGAATCTTCCTCACAGTCGTCATTATTTGGGGGTACTATAGCCGATATGATCCAGGAGCCAACTTTACCGGTAGCTGCTGAGTGGAGCTTGATAGACAGGCTTAAATATGAAAAAGATGCAATAGGGATTTTCCTGAGTGGGCACCCGCTGGATAATTATAAACTGGAACTGAAAGAATTTTGCCAGCATTCTGTACGGCATTTGTCACTGGTTAACAAGATCAGGATGGGAGATACCAATGAAGAAGTACTCGCAGAGTTCTCTTCACTTAAAAATAGAGAACTAGTTGTAGGCGGATTGGTAGTGCTTTCGGCACAGCGCATGACAAAAACGGGAAAACCTTTCGGAACTATCGTATTTGAGGACTATAATGACAGTTGCGAATTAGCACTATTTGGGGATGATTTTGTGAAGTTTAAGCAGTACATGACCGATGGTTATTTTCTGCGGATCCGGGGTCAGGTAGGGGAGCGTTTCCGTAAGGAAGGTGATTGGGAATTTAAGATCTCCTCTATTGAACTCCTCTCTGAATTAAGGGATAAATACACCAAATGTGTCACTTTACAGCTCCCTATACAGGGAATTAACGATGATATTATAGCTCAGATCTATGCAATTATTGAAGAAAATAAGGCAAATACAGAACAGCAAAATTGCCAGCTAAATTTTGTTGTGTACGATGGTGAGAAAAATATATCTCTGGAACTGCCTTCTAAGTCACTGAAAATCAATCCTAGTAACGATTTTCTAGATCAGATAATGGGGCTGCATACGGTAAACTATAAGTTGAACTAATGTCATTTTGACATTAGAATAATTGGTGGCATTACAATTGATTATATCTTTGTATAAATAAATATATTAGTTATGGCTTTAGAAATCACAGATGCCAACTTCGAGGAAGTTGTGTTGAAATCAGATAAACCCGTTTTAGTAGACTTTTGGGCAGAATGGTGTGGTCCATGTCGCATGGTAGGTCCAGTAGTAGATGAAATATCAAAAGAATACGAAGGAAAAGCATTAGTAGGTAAAGTAAATGTGGATAACAACCCACAGATCGCTACTCAGTTTGGTATTCGTAATATCCCTGCTTTATTATATTTCAAAAATGGTGAGGTAGTTGACAAACAAGTTGGTGCTGTACCAAAATCAGTATTAGCAGCAAAATTAGATAAGCAGTTGGAGCCAGTAAGCTAACCCATTGTAATCAAATAAATAAGAGCAAAGGCTGTCTTCATTTTTGGGGACAGCTTTTTTATTTTATGAATTTACCAGCACACAATATTTACCCAGTAGATCTATGCCCATCATCTCAAATTTCCATCCCTGGGATTTATAAAATGAAACCGATTTTTCATTTCTGATCAGGCATTTTAGCCTTACTGGCTGATCAAGATTACCAACGGCTGCCAGTAATAAAGCTTTTCCAATCCCTTTGTTATGATGATCAGAACTCACATATAAATGGTGGATAAAACTTTCAGCTTTGTAAAAAGCAATAAATCCAGTTAAAATTACTCCTACTTCTGCTACAAGAATGCATTCGCCTATAGTGGCTGTATCAAAATCCTCCAGCGTATAGATTGATGTATCTGACCAGTTAAATGTTTCTATACGACCTTTCAAATAGATTTGAGCGATTGTATTACGATCTTCTTCTTTAAACTCTCTGATTTTCATAAATATTGATTCTGCCACATATTACCATTCGGTAAAAATAAGGCGCATCATTTTTTGTTTGGTATTGTAAATAAATTGAGCTTTCCTATTATAATCAAGGATTTTCTTTTCACTTATATAACTGGTATTATAATCTTTGGATATACTTGTCAGCTGTTGAGTCATCCAAATTCTTCCTTTTTCTTTCCCTAAGAAATACATAAAGTAGCACATGTTCAAAATATTCTGTTTATTGGATGGAATATCTGTTGTCAAATTAAATTCCCATGTTACAGATTTCAATTCTTTCTCTTCACCTATTAATCGCACTAACGTATTATGCGTATTTGTAGCAAGATAATTATTATTATCTTTTTCCTGTCTGAAAATTAAAGAGCTGTCTATTTCCTTTACCATTTTAACTATTTTACTGCGTGTGATTTCCAAACCTGCTTCAACTGCAGGCGGAGGATCTTGGGCGTGAACATAATTTGATGACACTAAAAGAATAAAAAGAGAAAAGAATAAATTAGTTAATCCTATTTTATTTAGTAGCCTTATAAATTCTACTTGAAAATATTTGGTGGTATACATTATGGTTTTCTATAATTAAGCTTTGATTTTGTTAATTCTAGTAATTCCTGAAAAACTTGATTATCAATTTCCAATTCGGAAAACATAAGATAGATAGTATTCCTTTCGTAAATGAGTAAATAGTCTCGATATATAGAGTAACTTGAAAATGCTTTCCATTTAAATTCAAAGTATCTATTTTGATCCGAATAACAGATTAGGTCTTCAGAAACTTTGTAACTGCAATCCATTTTTTCTTCTGCAAATTGTTGTGAAATATCCTGAATATAATGTCTATAGTGATGCCTGATATTTAATATTCGGACAAAATAATTAAAAGTAACGATTACAAGAATAAAACTCAATATTGCCCATAAAGCTCCAGATCTGTCATGATCAATTCCATTGAGAATAATAAAAAAGGAGGTCATCGAAAAATATATAACCAATTTTATATAGTAACTTCTAAGCTCCAGTCTGGATTTTGTTTTCTGACTTCTTATAAAGGCTTCACGATCAAATGGACTATCTATCTCAATCATTTTGGTAGTATAAGAATTTGAGGCAATATATAAATATATATGCTATGGCTATACTGCTTCTTTACTCAGGATGCGATCGCTCCAAAAGCAAAATATCGCAATAGCGGTTAATGAGCCAATTTGAAGAAAATTAGCTTCTATAGGTCTATGGTTGGTTACACTAAACAAGCCTAATCTGGCTGCAACTGTAATCATTAGCGCAATTAGAAAAAGCCATTTGAAATTCGCCGTACTCCTGGTAAGGCGGATAACGGCTTCTGGTTTTAAGGTAAAGGCTTTAGCTGTATTGATCAGGAGTACCAGAAACAGGATACAAAGCAATATATACTTTAGTAACCCTATTAATAAAATAGGATGTTGCTGGAGAACCTTGCTCAGCAGGTATCCTGAAGACAGCAATGCGCCAAAGAACAGAAGGAAGTAAAGTAAAACTATTGATCTTAATATTATTGGGTGGGCATTGGAAGGCTGGCTCATTCATTGCGGGCTAATGGCGCAAGTTATATTTCTTTTGTTAAATTTACAAAATGGAGTCTAACACTGATCAGTCTGGTTTACATGCTGCGGTTAACCTGGATCTACTGGCAAGGCAGGTAGTTGAAGGCTTTATTACAGGGCTGCATAAAAGCCCTTTTCATGGTTTCTCTGTAGAGTTTGCCGAACATAGAGCTTATAATGCAGGTGATAATGTAAGAAATATCGACTGGAAGTTATTTGGCAGAACGGGGAAATTGTATACGAAACGTTATGAAGAAGAGACCAACCTGCGCTGCCAGTTTGTAATTGATACTTCGTCCTCCATGTATTTTCCACAGGGAGAGGCAAATAAGCTTACCTTCTCTGTTCAATCGGTAGCTGCACTCATTTACCTGCTTAAAAAACAAAGGGATGCCTTTGGCCTCAGCTTGTTTGGCGAAGAGCTTTGGTTAAATACACCAGCAAGATCAACCACTACACATCAGCAATTTCTGTTGGGCAAACTGCATGAAGTGTTAGCTGCCCCATCGCTAAATGTAACTACAAACCTGCAGAAATGTCTGCACCAGGTGGCCGAGTCTATTCACAAACGTTCAATGGTTATTATCTTTAGTGATTTGCTGACCACTGCTTACGATGAAGCACAATTGTCTGATCTTTTCTCAGCCTTGCAGCATCTAAAATTCAATAAACATGAGGTCATTATCTTTAGTGTAAGCGATAAAGCTAAAGAAGTAGATTTTAATTTTGAAAACAGGCCTTATCAGTTTATCGATATGGAAACAGGGGAGCTGTTAAAGGCTAATGCTGCGGCTGTTAAAGAGGTATATGTGAATGCCTATGGTGCTTACAGAAAGTCCGTTGCTTTAAAATGTGCAGCTTATAAAATAGATTTGATAGATGCAGATATCGCCGAAGGTTTCCACGGCATATTAACGGCCTATTTGATTAAGAGGCAAAAGATGAGTTAATCTTTTTTGCCATCCCTGTAGCGAGTCAATAATTCTCTTTTAAAAGTCTCCTGAGCGCGATAATATTTTCCTACGGTTTTTATAGGCAGGTTATTTTTGAGTTTGGTATAATATTTCTTTTCAATATTCAGATCTCTCTGTTTAAAGTTAAGTTCATTGGTGATCAGTGCTTGTACCTCTGTATCCGAAAGATCTTCAATTTCTGTAATTTTTCTAAAACTGATCATTTTCTCTCTGCGTTCCTGGCGCAGTTCAGCCTGTTCATTCTGCCAGGCAGTATATATAGGCCAGAAAATTCTGGATTCTTCCGGGGTAAGCTCCAATTTTTCTTTCAGATATGAAATTTTATAAGCTTGTATCTCATTGCCCCTCCCATTCGGTCTTTGTGCTGAAGCAAGAAAGGGAACACATAGTAACAGGATGGCAGCTAGTATATTTTTCATAGGAGTATTTTTTTATTGGTATGGAGCTATCTTCATTCTTCTTTCTGATCGCTGGGGTATGCGTTTACTGTTTAATTACTGTTCTGATGACAGATCGCTTTGAGAATAATTATTTAAAATATAGGTCTCCAGATCTGTTTTGGTGATGTCATTTTGCTGAACATCGGTATTGTTTCCTTGTATATTGTCTATAATATCCTGCTCATCTATATCATAGAGTAGTTGTTCACTAGCTATGTCTGCACGTGTGGCTTCCTGATGACTATAATTAATATATAGTCCAAAGGTACTTACCAATACAAAACAGGCAGCAGACGCATATTTTAGCAATCCTGAATGCCATAAACGGATAATTTTTGAAGATTGCTTCGCAGCGGGAGCATCTTGTGCTACAGTCTTTTCAAGAATTTTAGCATGTAACCTATCAAAGTAAAGATCAGGGGTAGTGTAACCGTCAGATTTGGGTAAGCTATAAATAAGATTCTCGTCCTCAGCACCTTCATCATCATCTGCGTTTTTTATACCTGCAGCGATACGCTGTTCCAAAGAACTGAAATATTGGTCGGGCACGCTAAATCCTGGCATAGGTATAGCCTCTTTCAGCTGTTCATAATAAATTGAATTATTGATTGAATCAGGCAACAGATTAAAATATTGTTCCGGAACGTTAAATGGGTTTTCCTTTTGCAGACTCGCCAGATAAGGGGCTTCTGCTTTCCATTCGTTGTTTTCTACATCAGTCTTCATTTTATTAATACTTTTAGCTTAGTCATGCTTAAACCAGGAAAGATCTCTCCTTAAATTTATACGCTATATGGATACATTAAAATGGAAAAGGTTTAAAAGGTAATGTCATCATTTAGCATAAAAACTTCAATTTTTTTTACTGCGATGTGAAATGAAGCTTTTAAGGCGCCGACAGATGTCCCAAGGATGCTTGAAATCTCTTCGTACTTCAGGTCATCATAGTATTTCATGTTAAATATCAGTCGTTGTTTCTCCGGTAGGGTTAGCAAAGCCTGTTGTAATTTCATTTGAATCTTATCTCCGTTAAAATAAGAAGAGGCAATTAAACTTTCAGAAAGTTCTTCAGAAACCTCCTCCAGCGGCGTATTATTCTGCTGTTTCTTTTTATTCAGAAAGGTAATGGATTCATTGGTAGCAATGCGGTAAATCCAGGTATACAGCTTAGAATCGCTTCTAAATTTGGATAGATTCTTCCAGACTTTGATAAATACCTCCTGTACCAGGTCATCGGCATCATCGTGATCAATTACCAGCCTGCGTACATGCCAGTAGATCTTTTCCTGGTATTTTTTGATAAGCAGGTTAAAGGCTTCATTACGTGTGTTCTCTACAGAGAACATAGCTAATATTTCTTCGTCTTCAACCTGCTTCATCAATTATTTTTTTCTTTTTATTACTTTTTGTGCTGCTTCAACAATGTTAATTGTATCCAAGCCATACTTTGTCATTAATTGGTCTGGAGTTCCACTTTCTCCAAAGCTATCGTTAACAGCCACAAATTCTTGTGGAGAAGGCAACTCAGTTGTTAGTAAACGGGCAACACTTTCTCCCAGTCCACCAAATTTATTGTGTTCTTCACAAGTAACCACACAACCAGTTTTTCTAAGCGACTTTAAGATCGCCTCTTCATCTAACGGTTTAATGGTGTGAATGTTTATAATTTCTGCATCAATACCAAGCGCTTCCAGTTGTTCACCTGCTTCTATAGCTTTCCAAACCATATGTCCGGTAGCAATAATAGTTACATCAGTACCTTCGTTCACCATCCATGCTTTTCCGATTTCAAACTTTTGATCAGGATCGGTAAATACAGGAATACTTGGTCTTCCAAAACGAAGATAAACAGGGCCTTCGTATTCTGCAATAGCTAAAGTAGCTGCTTTAGTCTGGTTATAATCGCATGGGTTGATCACTACCATTCCCGGCAGCATTTTCATTAAGCCTATATCTTCAAGAATCTGGTGGGTAGCACCATCTTCACCTAAAGTTAAACCAGCGTGTGAAGCACAGATTTTAACGTTTTTATAAGAATAAGCAACAGATTGTCTGATCTGGTCATATACCCTTCCTGTAGAAAAGTTTGCAAAAGTACCTGTGAAAGGAATTTTTCCTCCAATGGTCATTCCTGCAGCTATACCGATCATATTTGCTTCAGCAATACCAATCTGAATAAATCTTTCAGGAAATTCATCTGCAAAGGCATCCATTTTCATTGATCCTTTTAAATCTGCTGTTAAAGCGATGATATTAGGATTTTTTTGACCTGCCTCATGTAAACCTACACCAAAACCAGAGCGTGTATCTTTTTTTTCTGTATATGTATATTTCTTCATTGAGATTCTATTTTTTAGTGGTGATGAATATCATTCACCTTGTTATAATTGTAATGATCTGGTTAACCAGAAAGCGATTAGTAATCTCCTAATGTTTCTTTGTTCTGTTCTAATGCCGATGCTAATTGCGCATCATTAGGAGCAGTACCATGCCATTTGTGAGATCCTACCATGTAATCTACTCCGTATCCCATTTGGGTACTCATTAAATTCAGGATAGGTCTTCCTTTACCTGTTAACGATTTAGCATATTCAAGCGTTTTAACGATATCTTCCATGTTATTTCCATTGGAAGTGATCACGTGCCAGCCAAAAGCTTCAAATTTAGCCTGAAGGCTCTCTAACGACAATACCTTTTCAGTAGGGCCATCAATTTGCTGTCCGTTATAATCGATCGAAGAAATAAGGTTATCTACTTTATTATGAGGAGCAAACATAATGGCTTCCCAGTTTTGTCCTTCCTGTAACTCTCCGTCTCCATGTAAGGTGAAAACAAGGGAATGATCTTTATTCAGTTTTTTAGTTAAGGCAGCGCCAATTGCTACAGACATACCCTGACCTAATGATCCTGATGCAATTCTGATACCTGGAAGACCTTCATGTGTAGTAGGGTGACCTTGTACACGTGAGTTTAATTTCCTGAAAGTAGCTAGTTCGCTTACTTCAAAATAACCTGATCTGGCCAATACACTGTAAAAAACTGGAGAAATGTGACCATTAGAAAGGAAAAATAAATCTTCTCCTATACCATCCATCTTAAAATCTGTGGAATGGTTCATGGTTTCAAAATAAAGTGCGGTCATGAATTCTGCACATCCCAGTGAGCCTCCCGGGTGTCCCGACTGGCATCCGTGTACCATTCTAACAATATCTCTTCGTACCTGAGAAACAATGTCCTCTAATTCATTGATTGTATGTTTCATTTAAATTGGATTGTTGACTAATTATGGTGGCAAATATAGTTTATTCTGTCAATATCGCTTAAAATTAGGCCTTTAAAGCCTCTTTTAATGCTTATTCTAATGTCATTTTTCTAAAAGTTCCAGAACTTGTGCGGTAGAGTTCTTGGTATCAACCTTTTTTATGATGTGACTGATCACTCCATGTTCATCAATAATGAAAGTTGTACGGTTAATACCCATGTATTTCTTGCCATACATATTCTTCTCTGCCCAAACGCCGTAAGCTTCTACAATTTTTTTATCTGTATCGGCTAAAAGTGTAAAAGGCAGGCTGTGTTTAGTGGCAAACTTTAAGTGTGATTTTTCGTCATCAACGCTTACTCCCAAAACAACAATGCCCTTCGCGATTAATCCCTGATAATTATCTCTAAAATCACAGGCTTCAGCTGTACAGCCGGGAGTATCATCCTTAGGATAAAAATACAATACTACCTTTTTGCCTTCAAACTGACGCAGAGTTACGGTCTTTCCATCCTGGTCCAGCCCTGTAAATTCAGGCGCTTTCAAACCTTCTTTTAGTTCACTCATCTTCTTATCTTGTAAAATTAATTGAATACGTTTTACTATTTTCTTTCATATCATCCACTATCAGTTTAAGCTCATGCCTGCCTGCTGGAGTGCGTTCATCGAAAGAATGCCACAAGGTGGCTGTTTTGGTGTCAAATTCCATTAACACCCAATTCCCGTCAATATAGCCGTTAAAACTCTTTATTCCGGAAAGATTATCATGAAGCTTAAAGATCATTTTTGCTATACCAGCCATGTTTTTGCCAGGGCCGATGTTCAGCGGACTGATCGTTGGTGCAACGGTATCCACAGCAATATAAAAACTGCCAAAATTCCTGGGTGAAGCTTTAATAAATTCATTGTCTGCAATCCCCCCCTGGCAAGCACCACTGGTACTTACAATAACAGCTTTATCCTTCAAATTCCCCAGACTGGCGTCAGGCTTTATCCACAGATCAAAACCTCCGTGCAGCGGTGTAAGATTATTATGAATCTGATGAATTACTGAATAAGCTCCTCTTGCCGGTTTTGGTTTTACCTTATAGACAAAGTTAAAATCGTTATATAAGCTTCCTTTAGGCAGTAATACCTTTACACCTTCAGCGGAAAACTCATTGTCCTTATTGTAGACGAAAGGAATACCTGTCGGCTGATCTGGTGTAGTGATAGTTTTGCCTTCAGAACGTACTTCAAAAGACAGCGTACTTTTATTTCCTTTGGCATCGGTTACTATATATTTCAGGGCATGTACCTGCTGATCGTTGAATTCGATCCTGCCGTTATTTACGAGGTTACTATACAGCTGTAATGGGTTGCCTGGATCTACAAAGCTTTTCTGAATGCTCACCCTGGAGGTTTTAAATGCCGGATAATCCATATGCGAATTTACTGCAATGCTATTTGCAAATGCAAACCGCTCCATAGAAGAGGTGAAGATGGTTTTTCCATCTGCTTCCAGTTCAATAGAATATACGCCGTTTATTCCTGAGTTCCCGTTATGGCGGTCCGTAGTAATGATTCCAAAACCTATCTCTCCGTTTACTGGAAGCAGGCCAGCATGGGTTAAATGGAATTTGCCGCCACCTCCCGTTACCTGGAAGTATTGTTTAGGTGTGTATTCATTGAAAGGCTTTTTATTTAGCTTATACACATACACCGAATAAATAACCGGGGGGATATCATCGGGAATCTGGATACCAAAGAGCTGCGGGTTAATGGTGTTTTCAGTTTTAGTATCGCGAATCTCAAAGTGGAGATGCGGGCCGCCAGAGCTTCCCCTGTTGCCAGAATAAGCAATAATATCACCTTTATGTACCGGAAAAAGGTCTGCTGTTGGAAACTCATCCAGCTCAAATGTCTTTTTTTGGTATTGCAGGGCTTTTACTGCTGCAGCAAGTTTTGGGGCAAAGCGGGAGATATGGCCGTAAACTGAGGTAAATCCGTTGGGATGGGTAAGGTAAACTGCCTGGCCAAAGCCACTGTTTTGCACTCTTAATCTGGATACATAACCGTCGGCAATTGCATAGACAGGATAACCTTCGTGCTGATTGGTGCGAAAGTCTATGCCTGAGTGAAAATGGTTTGGCCTCAGTTCACCAAAAGATCCTGCTAAAGCAGGAGGGGTAATATCTAATGGCGGACGAAAATCTACCAGTGGGTACTTATTGTCGCTAAAAATCTGCTGAGCTTGTAGGTGGAGAGTAAATGCGCTAAAAAGAAAAAGGAAGATTCCAGTTTTAATCATTAAGCTTATTTTATATCGAAGTTTAAAAATTGTTCATCACCTATCCAGGCTTCCAGTTTATCGCCCTGATGTACTTGCCCTACACCTTCCGGAGTGCCTGTGAAAATCAGGTCGCCCTTTTTCAGTGTAATGTATTGTGAAACAAAAGTGATGATCTTCTCAAAAGAGAAAAGGATGTTCCTGGTATTCCCGTTTTGGCGGGTCTCCTTATTGACCTTTAATTCAAATTGAAGGTCATAAAGATCAGGGATCTGATCTTTAGAGATAAAATGACTGATGGCGGCAGAGTGGTCAAAAGCTTTAGCCAGTTCCCAGGGTAATCCTTTTGCCTTTTGTACATCCTGAATATCACGTGCAGTAAAATCTATGCCCAGGCCAATTTCATCATAATAGCTGGAGGCGAACTTTTCGGCAATATGTTTTCCTTCTTTACATACCTTAAGCACTACTTCCAGTTCATAATGAACATTCGAAGAAAATTCCGGAATATAAAAAGGCTTATTGTCTTTAAGGACAGCAGTATCTGGTTTTAAAAATATAACGGGACTTGATGGAAGCGGGTTATTTAATTCTTTAGCGTGTGCAGCATAGTTGCGGCCAATAGCAATTATTTTCATTGATGATCTATTCTATTTATCGTCCTCATGCGGTTTGCATGATTCGTAAAAGTAGCTTTATATCTACAAAAAAAGCAAGGAAATAAGGAAAATTATAGAACTGAAATACGTTTTACTACGGTTTCAGAACCGGCAACAAGACGGAGAAAGTAAATACCGCTGTTCAACCGATTGGGAATAGTAAAGGTTTTTGTTTGCTCTCCTGCAGATAAGCGTTCGTTGGATAACGTAACGACTTCATTGCCTAAAAGGTCCATTATCTTAATAGAAATCAGGGATTCACGTTCTAAGCGTAAGGTAAGATTGATCTGATCATCAACAGGGTTAGGATAAACCCTAAGGACAGTAAGTATTTTATCTGCCTTACCTGCTTTATTATGAGCAGCAACGTTACTGTAAGGAGTAAAGTTCGTAGCACCGGTGTTGTAGTTTGGGCGGTAAGATGGAACGTCACCTTTTATCTGAGGGGTTTTTATAATCCTTTTATACTTAGAACTATTGTTAACACTATCAGAACGTTGTGCAAAAACTGAGACACTACACAACATACTGATGCATAGCATGCAAATTATGTGAGCGAGTGAGACCGTTTTAGTTTTTGTATTCATCTATATATCCGTAAAAGTAGAGATAATTATACAGAAAAATTAAAGATTTTGAATGATATACAATATTTAACACAATTTAACAGTTGTTAATGTTTAATCAGCATATTTATCGCTCATCATATCTACCCTGTCTGCTTTAAACCTTATAAATTAAACTTAATTTAAAATTTTTGAAAATTGTCTGAACATAAAAATCTGAACAAAATATCAGCAGGAGGTCTGCTGATTAGTTTGGGAATCGTATATGGCGATATAGGGACTTCTCCTTTATATACCCTTAGAGCAATATTTAATACGGTAAGTGATAGCGGTCAGCAAGTCACTTCTATGCTGGTTTTAGGTGCGCTATCCTGCATCATCTGGACACTTACCCTGCAAACTACCATCAAATATGTGGTGATCACACTTCGTGCCGATAATAAAGGTGAAGGCGGCATATTTTCCCTGTATTCACTGGTCCGCAAAAAGGCGAAATGGCTGGTATTTCCCGCAGTAATTGGCGGCTGCGCCATGCTGGCTGATGGTATCATTACACCCAGTATCACAGTTACTACAGCTATAGAAGGACTTCAGGTTAAGTTTCCTCATATGCATGTGATACCTATCGTTTTGCTCATCATAGCCCTGTTATTTGTTATACAGCAATTTGGTACCAGCCTGGTAGGTAAATTATTTGGGCCAATCATGTTTTTATGGTTCGGTACGCTGGGTGTTCTTGGAATGACTTACGTGATACAAGATCTGACTATTTTGAAGGCCCTTAATCCTTATTATGCCATACATCTTATTGTTACCAATCCTATGGCGCTGATTATATTGGGGGGAGTGTTTTTATGTACCACAGGAGCAGAAGCACTATACTCAGATCTGGGACATTGCGGCAGAAATAATATAAGGGTAAGCTGGGTATTTGTAAAAGCTACATTAATCGTTAATTATCTTGGACAGGGTGTTTGGGTGCTGCAGCATCCTCATTATGATATTCATCTTAATCCATTTTATCAAATTGTACCCGAACCTTATTTACTGGGAATGGTAGCATTGGCTACTGTAGCCGCAGTCATAGCTAGTCAGGCGATGATCAGCGGGTCATTTACCCTGATTTCCGAAGCAGTGCGGCTCAATTTGTGGCCCAAGGTGCGCATCAATTATCCCAGTAATGAAAAAGGACAGATCTATGTTCCTTCTATCAACTGGCTGCTTTGTGCAGGCTGCATACTGATTGTCCTGATCTTTAGGAAATCTGTGAATATGGAAGGTGCATATGGTTTAGCGATCAATATGACCTTTCTGTCTACCACCATTCTCGTAGCAGTTTATATGAAAATGAAAAAAGTACCGGCTTATGCGGTAGTTATCTTTTTAGCCGTATATGGCACCATTGAATTTGCTTTTCTTGCCGGTAATATGACCAAGTTCTTCCATGGTGGTTTTGTTACTGTTATGATCGGTTCAGTACTGTTTTCTGTGATGTGGGGCTGGTTTACCGCAAGAAGGATCAAAAGCAGGTTTGTAAAATATGTAGAGATTGAGGATTATTTTGAGATACTGAGCGAACTGAGTGCAGATGAAACTATTGCTAAATACTCTTCACAATTGGTATACATGACCAATGCTAATTTTAAAACGGAGGTAGAATCTAAAATTATCTATTCCATTCTTCAAAAAGAGCCTAAACGGGCAGATATTTACTGGCTGGTGCATGTAGATGTGGTAGATGAACCTTTTACGCAGGATTATAAAGTAACGTTTTTAATTCCTGGAAAGCTGATCCGTATAGATTTTAAATTAGGCTTTAGAGTAGAGCAGCGCGTAAACCTTTTATATCGAAAGGTGATCGAAGAACTGGTGAAAAATGGAGAAGTAGATATTACCAGCCAATATAAATCTTTGAATAAACATAAGATCGCAGGCGATTTCAGGTTTGTCTTATTAGAAAAACACTTGTCCAAATTCTCTAAGCTGAGCTTTTATGAGCGGAGTATCATGTGGTATTATTTTATTCTAAAATGGCTCAGCTTATCAGAAGAAAGAAGTTTTGGACTGGATTCAAGTTATGTTGAGATAGAGAAAGTACCGCTGATCTTTGTATCCGCAGAAGATATCATTCTCAATCGCCTGCCTGCCTAAAAAAACACCTGTCTATATTTTAAAGACAGGTGTTTTTTTATTCAAATAAGATGATCGGCAGATAATTTGCTATAAGGCTTTTTAGGCTAAATTATTTTTTGGGTTTAGTTTACTATGGTGATAGCCATACATAAAGTAAACTACCAGACCTATAACCAGCCAGATGCCAAAACCTATCCAATTGGAGATGCCCAACTCACACATCATATACAGGCAGCTTAATAAGCCTAATACCGGTATCAGCGACAGATTTTTAGTGATACAATAGTAAGTGATGAAAACGCAAAGCATAAAAAATATCCACATTGGGATTTTGTGCTTAAACAGGCTCCATCCGCTATCGAATTTCTTATCTGCACTAACGTTGCTTTTTTCTACAAAACTCTGGTATTGCTCAGCACTCAATTCGTTGAGGTAAGCTTCTGCATCAATGTTCTTTGCAATGAGCTCTGGTTTCCCTTGTTCTTGTTTAATCAGGTTCTGAACATTGATCAGTTCAGTTTTATCCAATTGTGTAATAAAGCTAATTGGGTCCTGCACTTTAGCTTCATTGGTTAAAAAGGCAGTGGTTTCAGGTTTGTACACCGTAAATCCTGCTATGATCAGGCCTAAAAATACAACAGGAATAATATACTTTGAATTTGCATAAGGGATCTTAAACTTACGCTGGATATTAGGTTTATTCTGCAAAACCAATACGCCGGCACAAACCAGTACAAAAGCGAAAAGCGTTCCTATAGAACACAGATCAGTTACGATAGTGAGGTTCATGAATAACGAAGGCACAGCCACTACAAATCCTACTACTATAGTCGCAAATGAAGGCGTTTTATAAACAGGATGGATCTTGGAAAACTTCTTCGGCAGTAATCCATCGCGACTCATACTCATCCAGATCCTTGGCTGTCCCATTTGAAAAACCAGCAGCACACTTGCCATGGCAAAAACTGCACTTACAGCAATGATTCCACTCATCATTTTAAGATTTACCTGGTCAAATACAAAGGATAACGGGTCGCCAACAGCCAGGTGATCATATCTTACCATACCTGTCAATACCAGGGCAATGGCTACATAAAGTACAGTACAAATGATAATCGCCCACATCATTCCGCGTGGCAGGTCCCTTTGCGGGTTTTTACATTCTTCAGCAGTAGTAGAGATGGCATCAAAGCCGATGTAGGCAAAAAACACTGCAGATACACCTTTAAGTATTCCCGACACCCCGTTGGGTGCAAAAGGATGCCAGTTTTTAGTATCGATATAAAAAACACCCACAGATAGTACCAATAGGATCACTACCAGTTTTACTACTACCATTGCATTACTTGCGTTTTTGGATTCTTTCATCCCTCTGTATACCAGCCAGGTGATCAGGGTAATGATACCCAATGCCGGTAAATCTGCAACGATATGAAAGTTGCCGATCTTGGGTGCAGTGATCCAGGCATTGTTACTGATCCTTACTGCCTCATCAAGATTCGCATAATCTTTTCCTGCGTTAACTAAGGCTTCCGCATGCTGATGACCGTTGTAGGCCGTGAGGTAATCCATGGTCATCCAGTCTGGCAGGTTGATTCCGTTAATACCTAATGCCGGTATGTGAATGGAGGAGAGGAGACCGGTAAAATAATCCGACCATGATATCGCTACGGTTATATTCCCTACAGCATACTCCATAATCAGCGACCAGCCAATGATCCAGGCAACCAGCTCTCCAAAGGCTACATAAGAGTAAGTATAGGCACTTCCGGAAACTGGAACCATTGACGCAAACTCTGCATAAGCAAAGGCGGCGAAACTGCAGGCAATTGCTGTAAAAATAAAAAGAAAAATTACAGCGGGACCGCCATCGTAACTTGCTTTTCCAATGGTGCTGAAAATTCCGGCACCAATGATCGCCGCAATTCCAAAGGCAGTAAGATCTCTTACCCCAAGTGTTTTGCTGAGCGCGGCGTCGTGATCGCCATAACCCTTTGCTGCATCTTCTAATATTTTAGTAATTGACTTTTTTCGGAAGAGATTTTCAAGCATATGTGGCAATATGGTTAGTTTTTTTGTTGAAATTATAAATTATAATTATATCTAACCTAATTTAACTAATTCGTCTTTAACAAACAGCGCTAATTCTTTGATATAACTGCTGCTAAAGTCAAATTTGATCCCCGCAGTTTCATAAATTTCATTCATTGGCTTTGTATAGCCTAATGACAGTGCGTCAAGATACTGCTGAATCGCTTTTTCTGGATTTTCTTTGTAGTTTTTCCAAATGGCGATAGCGCCTAACTGTGCAATTCCGTATTCTATATAATAAAAAGGCAATTCAAATACATGCAGCTGTTTTTGCCATAAGTTTCCAAACTCCTGCTCTAAGCCGTCCCAATTTGCAAAACCTGCACCAAAGGTAGTATAGATCTGTTTAAAGGCTTCCTCTCTGTCGGCTGCATTATGAGAAGGATTGGTATAGATCCAATGCTGAAACTGATCAATTACAGCTACCCATGGCAGTGTTTTTAACACATCGATCAATTGTTCTTTTTTTGCTCTGATCAGCTCTTCCTCGTTGTCAAAATAAATATGCCATTGATCCATAGAGATCAGCTCCATACTCATAGAAGCCAGTTCTGCAACTTCCGATGGGCAATGTTTAAAATCGTTCAGCTCCAGATTGGCCGTTAAAAAAGTATGCACTGCATGACCGCCTTCGTGCACCATAGTGGTGAGGTCTCTCATTGACCCCGCAGAGTTCATGAAAATAAAAGGTGCTCCGGTTTCTGCCAGCGGGTAGTTATATCCTCCAGGTGCTTTTCCTTTTCTGCTTTCCACATCAAACAAATTATTGGCTTTCATAATAGAAAGCATTTGTCCGAGTTTAGGATCGATCGCATTAAAAGCAGCAATACTTTTTTCAATCAGCTCTTCTCCGTTATGGAAAGGTTTCAATGCTGGTTTACCAGAAATATCAACTTCAGTGTCCCATGGTTTTAAAACTTCCAGTCCCAGGGACTCTGCTCTTTTTGCCGCCTGCTCTTTTAAAATAGGAACAATTTCGTTTTCGATTGCTTCATGGAAATCGTAGCAATCCTTAACATCATAATCAAATCTTCCCAATGCCTGGAACATGTAATCTCTATAGTTTTCAAAACCTGCATTCAGGGCTACCTGATGGCGCATGGCTACCAGCTCATCGAATATGATATTCAGATCGTCTTTATCTACCAGACGACGCTGCTGGATAGTTTGCCACGCATGCTGACGAACTTCGCGGCTCACATCTTTAATAAAGTTTGAGGCCTGTACCAGCGTATATTCCTGTCCGTTGATCATCACGCTCATGGCACCGCTTGCTGCCTGGTATTTTTGCTGTGTAACCTGGATCCTGGTAAATAACTCTACGTTCTCTTCCCTGTATATTTCCAGTGCTTTTTTCACTGCCCTTAGATAAACAAAGTATTTATCATGGTCAAGCTCATCAATATAAGGGCTCTCTACCAGTTTTTTATTTAATAAGTTGCCTACAGGAGAAATCTTTGGTTCTATCTCCGTTGCAAAATATTGAAAACTGCTTACCAGTTCTTCATTAGCTGTATCACAGCTCATTTTAATATATCTCCAGGCAAAATCTTCTTCCAGTGCTGCTTCCAGCTCACTTTTGTCCTTCAACCAGTGTTCCAGCTCAGCAACATTGCCAATATTTCTGTTTACCAGCTCTTCCAGTATTGGAGAAATTGTATCCCATTTAATTTCTAATTCCTGGGGAATATAAGTTCTGTTCTTTTTAGGTATGATCAAATCAATCATTTCGTCTAATAGTTAAAATAGGTTCTTAAAAAAGCGTCCACTAAAAAGCAAACTGCAAAAATAACAGAGGCAAATCCATTGGTGGTGGCAAAAGCCCTGTTTACTTTACTGATGTCATTGGGTTTTACCAGCAGATGCTGATAGATCAGCATAGAACAAAAGAAAGCGACACCAATATAATAAGCCCAGCTGAATGGGGTAAATAGAATAGGCAGGATTACGCATAATGCAGAAAAGAAGTGTAATCCTTCAGAAAGACGGAGTGAATTTTTTCTTCCCAATGCCGAAGGTATAGAGTGCAGATGCTCTGCTTTATCAAACTCTTCATCCTGCAGGGCATAAATGATATCGAAACCGCTTACCCAAAATAGAACAGTAAGGGAATAGAATATCGGAACGATATCAAAATGGCCAGTAACGGCTATATACGCACCTATAGGAGCCAATGATAGACCTAAACCCAGTACCATATGGCATAGTGCGGTAAATCTTTTGGTATAACTGTAAAACAATACCACGAATAAGGCAACCGGAGAGAGATAAAGACATAACCTGTTGATAAAAGCGGTGGTAATGATAAAAAGTACACAATTGATGATCACGAACAGGAGTGCTTCATTTGCAGAAATCTTACCGGCAGGGATATCACGCATACTGGTACGCGGATTTTTAGCATCAATATCCCTGTCAAGGTATCTGTTAAAGGCCATTGCTGAGTTCCTGGCAAATACCATACAGAGCAGTACCAGCAGCAGTATGAACCAGTTAAAGGGATGATCTGTGGTGGTTACCCCTAAAAAAAAACCAATCATTGCAAAGGGCAATGCAAAAACGGAATGTGCAAAAAGCACAAGTGAAAAATACTTCTTCATTTAAATAAGGAATTATAAGTCTTCTCTGGGTGTAAGAATAGGCATAGCAAAGTCAAGATTAGTCTGTTCTATGAAATGTAAGATTTCATCTTTTCCTACTCCTTTTTCGCCGGATGTAGCAAATACAGGCGGAATTTCTTCAAACCATCCTGAAAGTTCTTTTTTGAATAGTGCGATATTCTGATGTGTTTTCGCGACTGACTGTTTATCTGTCTTTGTAAAAGCCAAAACAAATGGTATTTGTATCTCTCCCATCCAGCAGCAAAACTCGATGTCTATTTTCTGCGGACTCAAGCGGCTGTCTATCAGTACGAATACACATTGAAGACTTTCCCTTTTAGTGATATAATTACGAATAAATTTCTCCCAGCTTTCTCTGTTGTTCTTTGAAGATTTGGCATATCCATAACCCGGTAAATCCACAATGTACCATTTCTCGTTAATTAGAAAGTGGTTGATTAACTGTGTTTTTCCTGGTTTCTGTGATGTTTTTGCTAATCCATGCTGATTTACGAGCATATTGATCAGTGAAGATTTCCCTACGTTTGAGCGACCAATGAAAGCGTATTCCGGCATGTTGGCTACCGGCAGTGCTGATATCTTTGTGTTACTACAAATAAATGTTGCTGATTTTATAATCATTTGACAAAGGTAGAAAATTAGTTTTCAACAATACTTATCTTTGCCGCTTACCATGAACGAAAAAATAACTCCATACCAATCTGATACGATAACTAAAAAGGAACAGGTAGCCACAATGTTTAACAACATTTCTGGAACCTATGATTTTCTAAATCATTTTCTTTCTGCTGGAATAGACATTATATGGCGTAAAAAGGCGATCAGGGAACTGTCTGCGTTAAAACCACGTGTCATATTAGATGTGGCTACAGGAACGGGCGACTTCGCTTTTGAGGCGATAAAGATATTACATCCTGAAAAAATAGTGGGTGTAGATATTTCTGTAGGAATGCTTGATGTAGCCAGAAAAAAAATAAAAGACCGTAATTTACAGCATATATTTAGCGTTCAGACAGGAGATTCTGAAGGATTAAACTTTGAAGACAATCATTTTGATGCCATTACCGTTGCTTTTGGGGTTAGAAATTATGAAAATTTAGAAAAAGGACTGGCAGATATGCTGCGTGTACTTAAACCGGGAGGCAAGATCGTTATCCTGGAGTTTTCTAAGCCAACGGTTTTTCCTGTTAAACAGTCTTATAATTTTTATTTTAAATACCTTTTACCTGTTTTTGGTAAGCTGTTTTCTAAAGATGCCAGAGCTTATACCTACTTAAATGAATCAGTGATTGCATTTCCTGATGGGAAGTCGTTCACTAAACTGATGGATAAAGTAGGCTATCAGCAAGCTAAACACAGGTCGTTAACATTTGGGATCAGTGCAATTTATACAGGAATTAAAGGATAGAAGTATATATTTTGATGTAATTTCATCTCTATGAAGATAAAAATAAGCCTGATGGTGATGCTGCTTTTTACCATTACTGCTGCCAGTGCCCAAAACTGGGGCGGTGGGGTAGATGATGAAAATATCCATTTTGGCTTTACTTTTCAATCGGTCAGCTCCCTCTATAAGGTGCAGAAAAAATCTGACTGGAGAAAGCCCTTCAAAGATCCGCAAACCAATCTGCAGCTTACAGATTCTTTATCCTCTTTATATGGTAAGTCTTCTTCGGGGTATGGTATCGGCTTTGTAGTCAATGGGCGGATCAGTAATAATGTAGATATCCGTCTTACACCCATCCTTGTTTTTAGCAATGACCTGATGGAGTATGAATACAATCAGCCCGGTAAAGTAAATATGCCATGGGCAGCCACAGAACAGAAAGTTAGTGCTTCAATGGCAGAATTTCCATTGGGGATCAAGATCAAATCCAACAGGAGAAATAACTTCAGAGCATATATGTTATATGGTATGAAATATTCTATGGACATATCGTCTAAGAAAAAGACGGATGATAGTGATCAGGACTATTTATATAAATACCTGAAAAATAACAGGAATTACCTGTCTTATGAAGCGGGATTTGGAATGGACCTGTATTTTGAATATTTTAAAATGTCGCCCGAAATTAAGTACTCTCATACTATTGGTAATATTCTGAACAATAGCGACGCAAATCCTTATAATACACCTATAGATAAAATGGGATTACGTCATGTAACATTCAGTTTATTTTTTGAATGATGTGCCGCTATTAAAAAATCATAGCTTTGCCGCCATAGTTTATCATCTTTACAAAATATTTTTAATGAAACCGTCATCAGGATACTGTTTACAAACTGTAATGAATATGCTGATGACAGCTTCATAACCGATAAAAGACAATTATATTCAAATGAAAACAGTATTAATTACAGGAGCTACTTCAGGAATAGGTGAGGCTTGTGCACATCTGTTTGCACAGCAGGGTTACCGTTTAGTATTGGTAGCAAGAAGACAAAATAAACTGGAAACACTGGCTAAACATTTTACGGATAAATATGCAGTAGAGATTAAAACGCTCATTGCAGACGTTAGAGATAAGGTTGTTTTGACAGCAGTGCTGGAAGCTTTACCGGATCGCTGGAAAGAAATCGACGTATTGATCAATAATGCAGGTTTGAGTCAGGGTCTGGAGCCCATAGATAAAGGCGACACTAATGATTGGGATACGATGATCGATACCAATGTTAAAGGATTATTGTATGTAACAAAAATAGTCTCTAACTGGATGATCACCAATAAAAAAGGTCATATTGTGAACATCGGCTCGATAGCAGGTAAAGAAGTTTATCCAAATGGTAATGTGTATTGTGCTACAAAACATGCAGTAGATGCACTGAATAAAGGAATGCGGATGGATTTGCTTCCTCATGGAATAAAAGTTACGGCAATTCATCCGGGCATGGTAGAAACAGAATTCTCCATAGTGCGTTTTAAAGGTGATGAAGAGCGTGCTAAAAAAGTTTATGACGGGTTTGAACCCTTGCTTGCCCAGGATATTGCTGATGCGATCTGGTTTGCGGTAAGCCGCCCGGCACATGTAAATATTAATGATATGCTAATTATGCCAACGGCGCAGGCTACTGCAACGTTGCTACAAAAAAAATAAAAACAACAACATCATGATTTCAACAACGATCGACCAGGAAATAAAGAAAGCAATGTTAGCTAAAGATGCGGCAAAACTAAGAGGTTTGCGGGCTATAAAAGCGGCATTATTGCTGGCCAGGACAGAAAAAGGATCTTCAGAAGAAATCACTGAGGAAGGTGAATTGAAAATTCTTCAGCGCTTAGTTAAGCAAAGAAAAGAATCTGCTGATATTTACAAACAACAAGGCAGGGAAGACCTTTCTGTGATCGAAGAAGAAGAGATTGAAGTGATCAGTCAATTTATGCCGGCACAATTGGGCAGGGCAGAGGTTGAAGTATTAGTGGCTAATTTAATTGCTGCAGCGGGTGCTACTTCTGCAAAGGATATGGGTAAAGTAATGGGGCTTGCCAACAAAGAACTGGCAGGAAAAGCAGATGGTAAATTAATTGCTGAAATTGTAAAAAGTCAATTGGCATAAATTATGTTACAAACTGTCTTTAAACTTTATTTTTAGAATTAACACTTTATTTTGTTTAAAATTAATTTTAGCCATTAACTTAGTAGCTTACCAGAGAATAACCAGATGTATCCGATGTGATGATGTGAATCATATTATTTCCATTTGGTGAAGATAAAAATCAAAAATAATATACATGAAATACGAAGTAATAGAAGAAGATGGGTTTAATTTTATAGAAGCTGGAGAAGGCGAAACCCTGGTATTACTTCATGGTTTGATGGGCGAACTAAGTAACTGGGAACCTACAATTGATTTTTTTAAGGACCGTTACCGTGTATTAGTGCCTATATTACCGATATATGAATTGCCGCTTTTAACGCTCGGCGTTAAAAGCTTGGCTAAATATGTGCACAAGTTTATAAAGTTTAAAAAACTGGGACAAGTAGTGCTGATCGGGAACTCTTTAGGCGGACACGTTGGGCT
>Ga0233344_1000055_pt1 | contig 21713 bp, 16 predicted proteins | sample GEONDECOMP281_FD_180697 | JGI IMG/M metagenome (GOLD analysis project Ga0233344, IMG submission 180697) | Leaf litter microbial communities from Shasta-Trinity National Forest, California, United States - GEON-DECOMP-281 | ecosystem: Environmental > Terrestrial > Plant litter > Unclassified...
GAGATCGTAAAAACAGGTAGTGGAATAGCTATATTAGATATTTCAGGAGTACCAACAGTAGATTCACTGGTTGCCCAGAATTTATTAAAAGCAGTAAGTGCCACCCGTTTAATGGGTGCAGACTGTATTATTAGCGGAATCAGGCCAGAAATTGCGCAAACAATCGTTCATCTTGGAATAGACCTTTCACAGGTGATTACTAAAGCTACTTTAGCAAGTGCTTTACAATATGCTTTTAAATCATTACGCCTGGAAGTAAGAAAAACAGCTTTAGAAGCTGCAGGTAATATTAAATAATAAAATCAATGGAAAGAATTCCTATCTTAAAAATGGGGGCATTCCTGCTGGTAACTATACAGATAGACTTGTATGATCGCCTGGCGCTGGACTTAGAAGAAGATCTGGTAAAAATGGTAGAACAGACTGCCGTTAAAGGAGTATTAATTGATATTTCAGCAGTAAGTATAGTTGATTCCTTTATGGGCAGGATTCTGGGAAATATTGCCAGTATGTCTAAACTATTGGATGCACAAACAGTTGTAGTAGGTATGCAGCCTGCAGTAGCCATCACATTAGTAGAGCTTGGATTACCCTTAACAGGTGTTTCCACTGCTTTGAATGTAGAAAAAGGCATGCATTTATTAAGATCCATGATGGATTTTAGTGATACGGAACAAGAAGATGGCGATACTTCCTATGACTAAACACACCATGAAGGTGTTAAAAGAACAAGACGTGGTTCCTTTCAGAAACCGTGTAAAGGAGTATGCGATCTATATAAAGATGGGTTTGGTAAATCAAACCAAACTCATTACCGCGGCCAGTGAACTGGCGAGAAATATGCTGCGTTATGCAAATGGAGGAGAAACCAGCATTGAGATTATATCCAGAGGGCCATTTACCGGCGTTCGGTTAATTTTTAAAGATGCAGGCCCGGGTATCATTGATATTCCAATGGCCATGCAGGACGGATTTTCTACAGGAAAAAGCCTCGGATTAGGATTACCTGGTACCAAAAGATTAGTGAATGAATTTGATATTAAAAGTGAATTGGGAATTGGTACTACAATTACTATAATTAAATGGGCCAATGGTTGATGCAACACATATCCGCTTTTTGGCAAGCGACAGAAGTTATTTTTCTATCATAAAAAAAACCATTAATTTACAGGCTCAGGAAGCTGGTTTTGATTTCCATAGATTAGCGGACCTTGATTTGATCGTATCTGAATTGACTTCCAATTTGCATAAGTATGCCATAGAGGGTGAGATACTGGCAGGCTTATTTGAAGAAAGCGGCAATCAATATATTGAACTGATCAGTATTGATCGTGGCCCTGGGATGAACTATCCCCATAAAATGGTTGAAAATGGAATTTCTACTGCTGGTACAATGGGACTTGGACTTGGCAGTATCAAACGGCTTTCTGATAAATTTGATATCTATTCCTTAAAAGGATGGGGAACAATTATATTGAGCCGCATTTATAAAAGAAAACCTGGCTCCCGTACTGGATTAGCTGCATTACTGGATGTACGTCCACTAGTGATCACTATGCCCGGCGAGCAAAAAAGCGGCGATGGAAGTTATTACAAAATAACAGACCAATACTTTAAATTATTGGTTGCAGATGGACTTGGACATGGAAAGGAAGCCAATTATGCGGTTAATGAAGCGGTAAATGCATTCAGATCCTGCCCTTACCACTCTCCCACAGAAATATTAAAATATATACACAATTGCATAAAGCAAACCAGAGGTATAGTTGCAACAGCTGTTGTTTTTGATTTCAGTTCAAAAAAGTGGAAAATAGCCGGTGTAGGCAATATTACTACCCGCATGTCTAATTTCCTGGAAATTAAAAACCAGATGTCTTATAATGGAATAATAGGCCACAATATGCCTCCTGTAATGGCTGATATGGAAATCGCACTGGAGAACTTTCACCAGATCACCTTGTGTTCTGATGGTTTGAATCCCCGCTGGGAATGGACAAAGTTTCCAGGTATTAACCGTTGCGACCTTAGTATACAGGCCGCAGCTATTTATAAGGACTTTGCCCGGCAAACCGATGATATGTCTGTAGTGATGGCTAAAATTAATTTAAGATGATAAAGTTACTTCAGGTCGCTCTGGAAAATGAGATGGACCTTACCCTGGCGTACAAAAAATCCATCAAGGCAGCAGAATTACTGGGCTTATCATTGTCTACGCAAACTGCTTTTGCTACTGCGGTATCAGAAGTTTGCAGGGAGATCATTGATAAAACCCATGAAGGGTTAGTGTGTATCGAAGTGCAAACAGCCGGTGAAAAGAATAATCTGGCTGCAGTGATTACCTATCTGGAAAGTGAGGATATGGAAAGTCTTCAAAAAGGAATGCAGTATGCAAGGAAATTAGTTCCTGCATTTAACTATTCGGTACTCAATTCCAGGGGAACTATAGAATTAAAGTTAAGCATCCCAAGTTCTTCACATATCAATAAAGCAAAACTGCTCACGATAAAAAATTACTTTCAGCATGTAGAACCCAATACCCCATATGAAGAGATAAGACAGCGAAACGTAGAGTTGTTCCAGATCAATGAGCAGTCCGAACTGGCCTTAAGACAGGCAGAATACTTAAATGATCAAAAGAATGAGTTTCTTTCTGTAGCTGGACATGAGTTAAAAACTCCTCTAACGATCTTAAGGGCCTATGCACAAATGGCTCTGAGGAGCAATAGTAATCCAGAAACATTATCCCATATTCAAAAAGTGGATACGCAGGCGTTAAAACTGCAAACTATGATTTTGCAATTATTGGATATATCCAGAATTGAAAAAGGTAAAGCTGATTATAATATGGAGATGGTAGATGCGAATATTTACCTGGATAATATGATTGAGCTGGTGAGACAACTGATCCCTGCACATGAATTACTGATCAACCTCTGTGACAGTTCTTTTATCTATATAGATAAGTTACGTGTAGAACAGGTGATCATGAATATTGTAGGTAATGCAGCTAAATACTCACCTGCCGGAAGCCAGATCAAATTGAGCACTAAAGTACAGCCAGACGGTTCACTTCTGTTTACTGTTCAGGATCAGGGAATTGGCCTTTCTGAACAAGAGCTGCAAAAAATATTCGAGAAATTTTACCGGGTAGAAGATGTAATTAAAATGTACAATGGATTAGGAATGGGTCTTTATATCAGTTCAAAGATTGTGCTTGACCACGGAGGAAAAATATGGGTAGAAAGTACTAAGGGAAAGGGCTCAACTTTTTATTTTATTTTCCCTGCTGAGCCCCCTGCTACCTTATTGATCTAGTTTTAGGATGAACTATTTTACCTGGTAAATATTATTTTTTCGGTTTACGTCCGGCAGTTTATTTTCCGGATCTAAAATTACTGATTTTACCTTTTTTGCGGCAGCTATTTTAAGTGTATAGCTCTTATTGGTTTGCCAGGTCTCAACAGGCAATTGCTGGTCATATTTAGTACCATCAGTGAAAGTAATCTCAACCCATACCGGCATTACCATTTTTTGAAGGTTAGCTATTTCTACTTCAATAATTCTGGTATCTCCACTACCTGTATAAGTTACCTTTTGAATAGCCTGATCCAATTGCCAGTTATTAAAATACCAGCCTTTCCAAAACCAGGAAAGATCTTCCCCTGCTCCATTTTCCATTGCATGAAAGAAATCATTAGGCGTTGGATGTTTGTAAGACCAATCTGAGATATATTGACGGAAGGCATAATCGAACCTTTCCGGACCAAGTATCTGCTCTCTCAATAAGGTCAAACCGAAGGCAGGCTTAAAATAAGCAAAGGGGTGCCTGTATTTTTCAGAAATTGCATCTGCCGCAGTCATGATCACCGGGGATTCAGGATCAGTAATAAAAGGAATTACCTCATCAGCCGGATTTCCTCCCTTTTCTGCATATTCGCTATCCCTTTTTGGCGCATATTCACCTTTATTAAACTCATCAGAAGCATATACATCAATAAAGGTATTGAATCCTTCATCCATCCAGGCAAACCTGCGCTCATCAGACCCCACGATCATCGGGAACCAGTTATGCCCAATTTCATGCGCTGTAACCCAGAATAATGTTTTTCCTTTATCGTCTATTCCATCAAACAGAATTCCAGGATATTCCATTCCACCTGCAATTCCTGCTTCATTAATTGCCACCGGATAAGGATAAACAAACCATTTTTTAGAGAAATGTTCTATCGCACCTTTAAGATACTCCGTTGACCGTCCCCAGGCATCATTACCTGCACTTTCAACAGGATAAACAGACATAGACAATGATTTTTTTCCTTCGGGTAAATTGATCCGGGCAGCATCCCAGATAAATGCTTTAGATGCGCCAAAAGCTACATCCCGTGTATTCTTCATTACAAAATGCCAGGTAAGCGTTCCTTTTTGAACTGGTCTGGATGAAGGTTTATTTACCTCATCAGCAGTTCTGATCATCACCGTTTGATCACTGTTTTTTGCCTTGTTTAAACGCTCATTCTGGATAGCCGTCAGCACCTCCTTAGGGTTTTGCAGCTCGCCAGATCCGGCTACGATGATATCCCATGGTACTGTAATTTTATAATCAAAATCACCGTACTCCAGGTAAAACTCTCCTGCACCTAAAAATGGAAGGGTATCCCATCCCACTGTATTATCATAAACACACATTCTTGGATACCACTGTGCAATTTCAAAGATCTGTCCGTTTTTTGTAGCGGTATAATCAGTACGGTTTCCAAAGTTCCCGGGAATGGCATAAGAATAGTCGATCAGGATAGAAATTTTATTGTTTGCTTCCAAAGCCTCTGGTAAACGGATCTGCATACGGGTATCGCTGATCACATAGTCTGCAGTCTGTTTTTTTCCATTGATTACGATCTGTACTGATTTGAACTGATAACCTGTAGTATGTTTATCTGCGGTGTAAGAACCACCTGTAAACTGTGAACGTGCATCTTTTTTATAAACCTGCTGATCTATCTGCATCCACAGAGAAGTTAACTTATTGGGACTATTATTGGTATAGGTAAGCTCTTCCGTTGCTGTTAAAGTTTTTGCAGCCGTATCAATGGCAGCATTAATTTGGTAATCGGCATGATTTTGCCAGTACCTGGGACCTGGTTTTCCTTCCGCAGTGCGGTATTCATTTCCATCTTGTGTATAAAATAATGGAGAGAAAACTTCTGCTGGATTGTATATCCCAATAGGCTTAGTTTGTGAATGCCCTGGAGTTACAAATAAAATACTGCTTACTGCTAATAATAGGAATTGTTTTTTCATGCTTCGAATTAGAATGCTAAAGTACTTAATGGCAATTCTAATTCAAATGCTTATTTGTATTATATCGGTTAGTTAATTAAGCGCCAGTCTGATCCTTAGCATATTTCTTAATACAGCTATAAACATTGGTAAAAACCAAAACTCCTGTTATTAAAATGATGATTCTCGAACCACCAGAACCTGTAGTCCAGTCTTTTCTACTGATTAATATAACCACAGCGGCTATCCAAATCAGGATGCTAATTGCTAATTTGATAATGACCTGAGTTGGTATTTTATGATAACCGCTTATTTTTAACATGTTGATTGTTTTAACAAGTCAAAGGTATTCAACTTTACTGACACATGAGGTATATTTAATTACCCTTGATCAAAGGCCTTTTTTTGCCATAATGAATAGAAATTAATTCTTTTTAAAATGCTAAATCATCTATTGAAGGTACGATCAGTGAAAAGATTTGCACTATCCAGAAGAGGCAATGAGCAGAATGACCGCCATGATGATTTAAATTTCATTGCAAAATGATATATTAGCAGCTATCATAGTTGACCGATGGCAGGCATGTATTCAGAAGATGAGCTATTTATTTCACTGGTTGAGGCATCTCCAATGCTTACAGCATTATATACAGGGAAAGACCTGGTCATTACTATGGCTAACCAGAAGATGATGGATTTCTGGGGGAAAGATGCTGCTATTATTGGCAAACCACTTGAACAGGCTGTACCAGAATTAAAAGGACAGCCATTTTTACAGATCCTTGATGCGGTTTATTCTTCAGGGGCCGATTATCATGCGAAGGAAGATAAGACCGAACTGATGATCGATAATGAAATCAGTTCTTTCTACTTTAATTTAACCTATAAACCTGTAAAAGACGCTAAGGGGCAAACTTACGCGATTATACATACCGCTGAAAATATAACCGAACTCGTTTCAGCGAGACAGCAAATTGCAGATACCGAAGAAAGACTATCATTTTCCCTTACTGCCGCAGGAGTGGGCACATGGGATCTTGATCCTATAAATAGTACTGTAAAGTGGGATATGCGCTGTCGCGAGTTATTCGGCTTTCCCGGAGATACAAATGTAGCTTATCAGGATGTGTTACAGTGTATTCATCCACAGGATAAAGAAAGAGTATATAAGGCTGTGACAAAAGCCATAGATCCTGGAACTGAAGGAATGTATGATATCAGGTACCGTACAGTGAGTAAAGACGAACGGTATTTACGCTGGGTACATTGTAAAGGTAAAGCTTATTTTAATAAAGATCATAAAGCTTATCGTTTTGCTGGTACAGCGCAGGATATAACCGAAGAAGTAAAGGCACGCCTGCGTGAACAGCAATTGCTGTGTCTGGTAAATCACAATGCCGACCACATGTCTATCGCTGATATGAAAGGCAACTTAATTTATATGAATTATGCTTCCAGAGCGCTATTAGGTGTTGATCCTGATACTGACGTTACCACACTTAGTGCGCACGACTTTTATACTACCTCAGAACTCAAAAGAGTACAGCAACAGGTAATCAATGAAATTGATCCCGATAAAGGCTGGCAGGGAATTATACGGTTGATGAACCGGATAACTAAAGAAGTAATTCCCTGTCATGTAAGTTATATGCTTATCGAGGATGAAGAAACAGGCGAGGTAATTGGCAGAGGTGCAACTGCGAGGGATATGCGGCAGGAAATTAAAGCCAAGGCAGAAATGCAGAGACTGGCTACCATAGTTGATATCAGTGAAGATTTTTGCAATTACTGTGATATCGAAGGCAATACCCTTTATATCAATGAGGCAGGATCGGAACTAATTGGCGTAGATAAAAATCTTATCGCAGCTACGAATATGTTTAATTATCATTCAGCAGCTTCTTCCATTGCAATCAGAGAAGTAATCATGCCAGAATTGCTTGCTAATGGAAAATGGTCTGGTACACTGGAACTGCTGCATCAAAATACAGGCGAAATTATTCCAATCCATAAGCAGCTGTTTATTATCAGGGAAGAATTAACAGATAAACCTATTGCTTTTGCTGGAATAGCGCGTGACCTGCGTCCGGAGATTAATGCACGCAAGGCGATGGATTATAAAAATGCACAACTGCATATTGCTGTGAGAGAACTGGAATTTCTGGCCAATTCTGTTCCTGCAGTGGTGTGGACAAGTAAACCAGATGGTAAACTTGACTTTATCAATCAGCGCTGGTATGAAAAAGCACCTGGTACTATTGAAGATGCATTAGGAACAGGCTGGTCGTCAACACTTCATCCTGAAGATGAACAACGGGCATGGCTATCATGGAAAGAAAGCTTAACTACTGGAAGGCCTTTTAGCATAGAATTCAGACTCAGGGATAAACAGGGTAACTACAGATGGTGGCTTGTACAGGCCCTGGCCTTAACAGATGAAAATGGTTGTATTATTAAATGGTATGGCACTAATATCGATATTAATGATCAGAAGGAACTAGAGCGGCAAAAGGATAATTTCCTTGGTGTTGCCAGTCACGAATTGAAGACACCGGTTACCAGCATTAAAGCTTATGTACAGGTGATGGAAATGATGTTTAGAAAAGGAGGCGACCTTAAAAATGCAGAATTGCTCGCAAAGATGGATAAACAGGTCAACAGGCTAAATAACCTCATTGCTGACCTGCTGGATGTAACTAAGATCAATTCCGGACGTCTGCAGTTTGACGAAACATTGTTTAATTTTAATGATACCATTGAGGAAGTTATAGAAGAGGTACAACGTACATCCGGTAAACACGCCATAAGAAAGCAGCTCAATTTTAAAGGGGAAATTACAGGAGATAAAGAACGTATATGCCAGGTCATCACGAATCTGCTTACTAACGCCATAAAGTATTCTCCAGACGCTAACCGTATTATTGTATATACTGAAGATCATGGAAATGAAGTACAGCTCTGTGTACAGGATTTTGGAATTGGTATTAGCAGAGATCTGCAAGATAAAGTATTTGAACAATTTTACCGTGTGAGTGGAACAAAAGAACATACCTTCCCCGGGCTGGGACTTGGCTTGTATATATCTTCGGAGATTGTTAAACATTTGAGAGGCAGGATCTGGGTAAACTCTGTTCAGGGCAAGGGTTCTACTTTTTGCTTTGCTTTACCCATAAAAAATTAATAGATGAACCGAAAAACTTCCGTAAATCACGGCTTGATATTTGAGTGTTTATCCATGATATCATGGAATTAAGAACAAAAAAAATATTCATAGCAGATGATGATGAAGCCATTGTTGATGCTACTTCAATGATGCTGGAAATGGTTGGATATGAGGTTAGTTATACTTTGAACGGAGCTAATATTCAATCTGCTATTAGTAAAAAACCAGATCTGGTATTACTTGATATCTGGATGTCCGGGATTGACGGAAGAGATGTTTGCAAAGCAATAAAAGCAAATCCTCAAACAAAAGATATACCCGTGCTCATGTTATCGGCCAGCAGGGATATTCGTGAATCAGCATTAGAAAGCGGCGCTGATGATTTTTTGGCAAAACCTTTCGATATGAATGTACTGCTAAATAAAATTGATGTCCTGCTCAATTAAATCTCACCAGTAATCAATCTTCTGTAAATTTTACTGAGAACCCATGTTTTCAATATTTTATGTTTTTTTAACGTAAAATATTCAGTGTCACCATGTAAAAATATGGGTAGAATTGATATTGATAAGGACTCAACCTTTTATTTTAGCTTGCCAATAACTTCTGCATAAAACTAAAATCAATAATCTTTCTAAATGCCTCAGCGACAATGCTGACTAATTTCATACCTGTATAAATTAAAATGAATTTGTAATAGACTGGCAATCCCTTGGCCCTTTCAATCACCACGTTTTTCCTATTTTTTTTACAAAAATAGACATATAACACCTCTGAATGTAATTTTAATGAAAAGTAAATGCACCAAGTTACCCATAATTAAAATTAATTAAATAATATTTTTCATATTTTAATATTTTTCATAACTTGTACGTAAAATAAAAATACTAACATATATTTAATTATTGCACACAAAGAAATATGGATTACTCAGTAAAATTAAAGCAGTCGCACAAAACTGCATTTAGTTCCATCACAATATGGCTAAGCGATATTAGTGATGATGAATTTGAATTTGATGTAAATAGCAGGGCACATCGTTCAACAACACTGGCAACCATATGCAATAACGAAACTATCAAAAGAAAACTAGATGAGGCTAATGGTGATGTAAATAAAGTATGCAGGGAAATGATCGGTGAATTTAAGGCCGACTTTAACCACACTATTTGTTATCTGATACAATTAAGTAATATTGACCGTGTAAATAATATGGTTCAAATGATAGAATCATTCATCCATGAATGTGTACATTATAACAAAGATCATTATTTAACAGTAAGCGGGTGATCAACGAGCTATTTTTGCTTTAATTTTTTATGTGCCGCAATAATCATTTTTTACGTTACCAAAGTTTTCCCGGGAAATAAACTGACAGTCGATTGAATCAATTATAAGTAAATAGATTTATAGATTAAATTCCCGCAATTATTTTTCTCACTTCCGGACTAATATTGTTACTGCCCAGTTTATCGGCAATTTTCAAATACTTGCGGGCACTGTCTTTTTGATTAAAGTAGCTATAGGTAGTTGTTAATTCTCCATATAATCTTGTACTTTTAGGATCAAGCCTAACCGCACCCTTTAAAAAATCAATGCTTTTATTTAAAAAGCTGACATCTTTTGTTTGAAAAAATAACTGCACATAACTTGTTGCTGTACTTTCCCATACCCTGGAATTAGAAGCGTTAAGCCGTAAGGAGCGGTTAAACAAAATCAATGACTCCTTATATTTCTTTTGTATACCTATCAGGTTTCCAAAACCCCAGTAAACGTCGGCATTTAAACTATCCAGCAACCATGCCTGATTAAACCTTCTCATAGCTGTATCTTGCTTATTAGCATAATAATAAGTCCAGGCCTTTTCTGAATAATAACTGGATGCTTTCTTTCTATCAGTAAAGTTACGGTCGCATTCTTTTAGGAAATCCTTATCACTTTTAATTTGCGCAGCGCACTTTTTAATGTGCCCGTACATTGGTAAAAGATTAATTCCCGGTATACAATCTGTAGAGTGAGTACAGCCTAACAGCATAATAGCTGTAAAATAAAGAAAAAAAGCAGGTTTCATGTAATATAATTGTTTTTGCAGCCAGTATATATACCAGGTCATTGCCAAATTAAAAGTAATTAAAATAACCGTACCGTGAGAATATACCATAGTACTTACTGAATTAATTTGCGGTCCATCGTTTTATCCGCTATATTAGTTACCCTTAACAGCCCCCTATTATACCAAGATGAATAAATTGTTACTGACTGTAATACCTATTGCATTTGCCCTTTCTGTAAAATCTCAGCAGAACAATCGCTTAACTGCGAAAGATTACGAACATGCAGAGCGCTTTATGAACTATAATACTGATCCGCTGGTAGATTATGGAAATGTAAATCCCAACTGGATTGATGGAGAATCTTTTTGGTACCGCAATTTAACCCCAGCAGGCAGTGAATTCATATTAGTTAACCCAACTAAAGGGACTCGTAATGCTGCTTTTGATCAGCAAAGATTAGCCAATGCCATTACTGCCGCAATCCATCAAAAACAAGATGCTTCGCACCTGCACTTTCAAACGCTTAGCTTCTCATCAGATCGTCAGTTTATTTTTTTTCAGGCGGATGGCAGGTTCTGGAAATGCGATCTGAAAAATTATGTGTTAACTCCGGGTGTTTTGACAGCGGGAAAAGCTAATAACAAAATCACCAATAATGAATCTTTTTCGCCAGATGGAAAAAAGGCAGCTTTTCTACGTGACAATAATTTGTGGATAAGAGATACAACTACCGATAAAGAGACCCAGCTGACTACTGATGGCATTAAAGATTTTGGTTATGCTACAGATAATGCCGGTTGGAAACATAGTGAGAAACCAATCTTGCGCTGGTCGCCTGACTCTAAAAAAATTGCCACATTTAAGCAAGACCAGCGCAACGTAAGCGACATGTACCTGGTCACGACCAATGTAGGTAAGCCAGTTCTCAAATCATGGAAATATCCTTTACCTGGCGACGCAGTGATCGCAACTATTCAGCGGGTTATTATTGCTACAGATGAACCTAAAGTTGTTGTAATACAAATGCAGCCAGATTCGCACAGAGCTACACTTTCTGATGATATCTCCTCCGCAGGAAATGGGCTTGATGATGTATCCTGGAATGAAGATGCTTCGAGCCTGGCTTTCGTTTCTACATCAAGAGATCATAAACAAGAAAAACTACGCATCACTGATGCTGCTACAGGTACCGTTCGTGACGTTTTTGAAGAAACCGTTGCTACACAATATGAGTCGGGACAGGGAAGTATCAATTGGAGATATTTAAGCAAATCTAATGAAATCATCTGGTATTCTGAGCGTGACAACTGGGGACATCTTTATCTATATGATGCGCTAACAGGTAAAGTTAAAAACCAGATCACTAAAGGTAATTGGGTAGTTACTAAACTACTTAAAGTAGATGAAAAAAAACGCTTGTTGTATTTTTTGGCAGATGGACGCGAACCGGGTAATCCTTATTTTAGCCATTTATATAAAGTAGGATTTGATGGAAAACATTTAACCTTACTTACTCCGGAGTACGGAAACCATCAGGTTACTTTATCCCCTTCCAGTAATTACTTTGTTGACAGTTATTCTCAGCGTAATGTTCCTCCAGTTATCGTACTGCGTAATATGGAAGGTAAACTCATTTCCACCTTAGAGAAAACCGACATTACCAGGCTTAAAGCTTCAGGCTGGAAACCACCCACACCAATTATGGTAAGAGCACACGATGGGCAGACCAATCTATATGGACTGATGTATACGCCAACCAATCTGGATACAACTAAAAAATATCCTATCATTAACAGGATCTATCCTGGTCCGCAAGGCGGAAGCGTAGGCAGCTGGTCATTTTCGGCCTCAAAAGGCGATGATCAATCTCTTGCTGAACTTGGATTTATTGTCGTGGAAATTGAAGGGAGTTCTAACCCTTTACGATCGAAAAGCTATCATGACATGAATTATGGAAACATAGCAGACAACACCTTACCAGATCAGGTTTCAGGAATGCAGCAGCTTGCCTCCAGTCACTCTTATATAGACATTAACCGTGCAGGTATATGGGGTCATTCTGGTGGCGGTTTTGCTACTGCAGCAGCAATGTTCCGGTACCCCGATTTCTTTAAAGTAGGTATTTCGGAATCCGGGAACCACGATAACCGCAATTATGAAGATGACTGGGGAGAACGTTATATAGGTTTACTCACCAAATTACCTGACGGTACCTCTAATTATAAAGCACAGGCCAATCAAAATTATGCAAAAAACCTAAAAGGCAAACTCATGCTTGCACATGGACTGATGGATGACAATGTACCTCCTTATAATACTCTTCTGGTAATTGAAGCACTGGAGAAAGCAAATAAAGACTATGATCTGGTTGTATTTCCAAACAGCGCACATGGATATGGCAATTATTCTAATTACATGACAAGACGCCGGTGGGATTATTTTGTCCGGTATTTATTGGGTGCAGAGCCGCCTCATGAATATGAGCTAAAAACAATATCTGATCCAAGAAATGCAGTTCAATAAGCGATAGCACTACAATTAAACTTTGAGAGGTTTATAAATAGCCTCTCAAAGTTTTGATAATACGCCTAAACCTGTACAGGCATCCCAACCCGTGCCAGCACTATAACCAGTCTTTTTGGAAGTTGTTTTATTGTCTCCATTGGTAATGTCCCTGCATACTGATGGATCTACATAGATCTGCGGATGGATAAATCCAGCGGGCTTTTTATCCTGCTCATTGATCAGCGCAATCAAACCAGCCATTAAAGGTGCTACTGCACTTGTACCGCCAATAACTAATTGCTGACCATCTACCAATACCTTATAACCAGTATTCGGATCTGCATCAGCAGCGACATCGGGCACTCCCCTACCTTTAAAATTAGTATCAAAGGATAGTGGAACACCAGCATTCATCTGGTAATCTGGTAAAGCGAAATAATTACTTACACCACCACCGGAAGCAGAATCATTGGATTCATGCCAAACAGTTTCTGAAGATATCCCATCATTGTTTACTACCAGTTTAGTACCGCCGCAGGCTAATACGTAAGGACTGGAAGAAGGAAAGTCGACATGTACTTTTCCATCTGTTTCTCCATCCCTTGAGCCGCTATCACCAGAAGCAGCACAAATAGTTATACCTAATGCTGCAGCGGTTTTAAACGCCTCATTATAATTATCCAATGCCTGCTTTGTCCAGTTAATCTCTGCTGCACCCCAGCTGATAGAAATAACGGAAGGTTTATTCTTTTTATCATGTATGGCTGTAGTAATAGCATCTAAAAACCCCTGATCGCTATTAGGCGCAAAATAAACTGCAATACTGGCCCCGGGTGCAACTGCTCCGGCTACTTCAATATCAAGCATTACCTCTCCATCGGCTCCCTCTGCAGTAGAGGGGCTATTTTTCCCACCATCTACAGCTATTGCTTTTACCACCGGCTTAGGGATACCCAGGCTTTTAAAATAATTAGTAATATCTGCTGTTCGAAAACCACCGCCCAATTCAATTATTCCTATGCATTGTCCTTTGCCGGTCACCCCTGTTGGAAAACCATATATCTTAGCTAACTGGTCGGCTGTAAAAGCCTGGGGAGTTACTGCATGAGAAACGATCTTATCTCCTTTTTTTGCTACCTGAAACATTGGGCGTGCAATAGGCTGGTTGTCAAATCCAAAAACGCCTTTAATAATATCTTTCAGTTCTGCTGAAACATAAACTTCTTTTGTTAGCACCCTGAATTTACCTGATTCCGTTTGATAATTTTTTAAATCAACATCAAATGCCTGCTCCAAATTACTGATCGTTCCATTCAGCAGTACACTCCGCCTGGCCAGGTTAACCTCAACAGTGGTTAGAGAATACTCTTTAGCAAAAGCTTCTACTTTCGTTACATCATCAGGAGAAGCGGCATACTTATTTTCATAAATAGCCCTGGTTAATCTTTTACCGGCAAGAGCTTCTGTGGAAAGCTCTTTTTTTCTTCGTAACCTAACGGTTACCGTGATCGCCTCTTCCCTATCCAGTTCCAGTAATTTTCCTACAGGGAGTACCGGGTTATAGCTTCCTGCTATTTTGATGCTGCTTTCCTTTTTCATCAGAATATAATTATTTTTAAAGGTTATAAAGCTACCACGATCATCTCCATTTTTTTTTTGTGAGCGATAATCTTATGCTGGTTCATACCCTAATTTAATCAATTATTATTAATTGGTAAATAGCTATAAGGACAATAAAGTTTGAAGTTTAAAATATTATTTACGAAAGGCCAATAATTAGCCTAAAGAGCACTTTCTGCAGAGTTAGAGGTAATTAACTCGTTATTGGCAATAAAATCCAGATAATCTAATATCTCACTGTCTGCCTCAGTATTGAATTTTCGCGCATAGAATTGATTGGATTCTACTAACAGGCAGGCATCATCCATCGTTAATGTTTTGGGATGAACCCCTCCTTTTGAAAACTTAATATACCTTAAGTGATTGTTTACAATCGTATCCTTTAATTCAGAATTTAATAAAATGGTTTGAAATACCAATTCATCTACAGCCCAGGTCATTCTAAAAAAACGTCTCACGGCAGTGTTTTCCTTTAAGTATTCCATTACATAAGTTGCACAAGCAGGAGTAATTGCAAACCACTGTGAAATTCCATAAGGAGTTAGCCCATTTGGCATCTTTCGTTTAGGCAATACCTTGTTTAGAAACGACTGAAGATTAAATTTGAAAGGAAGTTTATAATCGCCCAGACTGTACTTTGTTAATCTAGATAAAGATTCCTGCCATTCTTCATCAATACGCAGCGATCTCATATAAGTTTTATCTGCATTCGCCAGGAAAAACCGCTGGATAACCGCAGCACTTTTCAAAGGATAATCCTGACCGCTTAACAGATTAATATGGCTATATGTTATACCTCTTTTCAAGATCTCTTCAAAACTATTTAAAGTTGCCTTTACCATGCTATAATTAGCCCATGTTATCGCTGTTCTTTTATTGATAAAGAAAACATTTGACAAGGATTGGAGATGTATAAATTTATCGAGATCGGTCTTTGCATCCAAATGAATATAAACGTCAGTATGTGTACAAATCAGGCGATTTATCAAACGCTCCAGCTGTAACGGATTACCATGTGCAAGAATTAGATGTGCCAGTCTCATGTTATTATATTACAAAACAAATATATCTTATTTAACAATCAAAAGCTCCTTATTTTACCCTCAATAAACAATTTATTTGTTGATTGTCAAAATTATAGCGATCATTAGATTGCGCAGATAAATATTTCACCAATTCTGTTATTGATTAACAGGTTTAGGTTTTAATTCATCAGGACTTCCTTTAGTATAGGTGGTATATGTTTCTTTTGAACCTGTTTCAAAAAGATCTTTTACTACAGCAAATTCAACACTAAACTTTGGATTAAATTGTGCCGATAACATGTACTGCTGTAAGCTGAAGAACAATTGTCTCGCCGCTGGTCCATTTTCCTTATCAGGAGAAAGATCAGCACTGGAAACGACCAGTTTACCTTTTCCAACTTTACATTCAAATATCATGCCTAAACGACGGTTTAAAAACCAGGTATCTATAGGCTGTACCAATGGCCTAAATGCTTTTGGAAAGTCCTCAAGGTTCATTACCTGTGCATTGTTCACAATTTCCCACCATTGCATATCACTATGGAAAGAAGTTGGAAAATCAGCAAATGCAGGATGTTCAGGATTACATAATATACCTAGTGTATGCGGCGGACGCATTTTAAACCAGGATGTATTCCAGAAAACAGGAAGGAAAGTCTGCACCACTTCTTTTCCTTTAATTACAATGCCTGAAGCATTTAAAAACACATTACCGCCTTTGTCCAGTACTTCTTTTGCTTTTACGTCAAGACGCTTACAATAGTAAAAATTAGATTTAACTTTAGGTAATTTTGAAGGATACACCCAAAAATCCCAGTCATTGGCAAAATTAGTTCCATCAATTGTAACTTCCAGCTTTAATTGAGTTGCTTTTAAAACTGCTGCCAGTGGGAATTTAAGTTTACCGATCTGAATACAATTTGTTAAAGGCAGGGTTTTAGGTTCAAATTTACCGCTGCTGATCAGCTTTCCCGATTCATCTTTTATATTCCATGAAATATGTGCAGTATCTATTGGCGCTTTGCCATAATTGGCTACTTCAATAGCTGCCTCAAAATCTTCATTATTCTGATAAACGAATTTTGGGATCCGCGCAAGAGGCACGATACTGTTACAGAAACGGCTGAACTCTTGTGCAGAAATATATCCCTTCTCCTCCCAAAAGGCATCCAGTATTCCTACAAGGGCAGTTCCCTGTCCGGGATAATCTATGAGTGATAACAACTGAAAACCGCTGTATCCTGGTGTGCGCAATGCTTTTTCAATTTCATTTTTATAACAGAGCACCTGTAATTTACCGGAAGCCATTAAAAAAGAACTGGCCTGATCACCCATATTATGATCATCGAGGTCTTCCTGAAACATCTCAAAGTTTTTAGCACGGTAAACACCGCTATACTTTTTAATCTCTTTAAAATTGGGAAACACACAATACTGACCCATCTCGTGGGCTACAAAAGGCACTGTAAAAGCAGAGATCTGCCGGGCATAATCAGATTCACTTTCTGGTCTTTTAGCCCAGTTTAACCCCCTTGCACCAGCACGAACCATATATTGATTATTTGGAATGACCGGCCAGCTTCCCCCCACAGAAGCACCGGAATAGATACGTCTTGAATCTTTTTCTTTCCAGTAGCTATTAAATTGAGTAAGATATTCTACCTGTTTACCACGTGGTTCATTCCCATAAGCCATCATACAAAACGAAGCATAATTGCCATAGCTTTTAGCCATTCTGTTCGTCTCATCATAGATAAACTGGTCTATAGGCTTGCCCTCGCCAAGAGAAGTCCCATGATTAGCCCAGCTAGGGCCTTCTGCCTGCAAATAAAACCCAACTTTGTCGGCAGCCATAAATGCAGCTTCAGGAGGACACCAGGAATGAAACCGCATGTGATTTAAACCATGTGCGCGGGCAACGCGGAATATCTTTTCCCAGGAAGGTTCATCCATAGCAGGATAACCCGTTAAAGGAAATTCACAGTTATTTACCGTACCCCGTAAAAATACCGGCCTGCCATTTATTTCAAAATGCCTGTCGACCGCCTTAAACTCCCGCATCCCAAACTGCACTTCTTTCTTGTCTTTAATTCCATTATTAGTGATCAATGAAGCAGTTAAGTGATATAAAGCAGGATCAAACTCATCCCAAGTCAACATATGATCGCCCATTGGCAGGGTCATTTCTAACGTACCATCTCCATGATCGATCTCAAATCCGGCTATAACAGGCTTTATGTGCTGTAAAGTGCTGGTATTAAAACTGCTGGCAGAAAGAGTGATACTGCCTCGTGTAGAAAAAGTACTGCCGGCTTTTAAATGAATACTGATCCTCGCAGATTTACTTTTTAGATCCGGATAGACCTGTATATCCTCAAAATAAACCGGAGAACCCGCGGTTAACAGCATCTTACCCACGATACCATTCCAGTTTCCCTGGGTCTGATCGGTAAGACTATGTGAATCCTGCCCAACATTAATAGCCTTTATCCGGTTATCTACCAATATTGTTAGTATATGTTTACCTCGCTTTAATGTTGCGGGGAGCTCATAATTTTGAGCAGTTACAAATGTATACTGACTGCCAATTTCTACATGGTCTATCCATACCCGTGTTTCAGAGTGGGCATATTCAAGAGAGAGCAAGATCCTGCTTCCAGACCATCCGGCGGGAATGGTTATTTCTTTCTGATACCATGCAGCTCCTGTATAATGTTTTACAGGAGTTAACCAAAAAGGAATTTTAAGATCTCCCGCTTTACGGTATTTGGCTAAACGGGGACTATAATAATAGGTGCTGTCATAAATACTGGCTGTCCATTTTGTCTTTAATGTAATGTCATCGCCCTTCAGGTTCTCAGCCATTGAACCAGGAAGATTAACCGTTTCTGATCCTGGTAATGCGGCAGAGAACCATTTTTCTTTTATTCCCTGATCTAGAGAATCGATTTTAAACTTCCATTTTCCCTGCAAAGGAATTGTTTGTGGTTTAACTGCTTCTGACTGTGCAGAGACTGTATTGATGAGAAAAATCAATGCAAATAAAATGTTAAATATTTTTCTCATTGAATGGCGATGGATAATTATTGATTACGTAGATAAGTGTCTTTATACTGCTTTTACCCCTAAAAGAAATAATCTAAATTTAACACTAATTAACAAGAATTTTTTATTTATTGCATCATAACTTTAAATGTATGGAGTTATCAGAGTAACTATTTATAAAAAAAATTGCCAGATATAACTTTAAATAACAAGCCGATACATATTGCTATTATAGGAGGTGGATTTTGTGGTACCATGACAGCTATAAATCTGATGCATAAGCAAGGTATGCCATTAGAGATACATTTGATTAATAATGGATACCCGATGAGGAAAGGAGTAGCATATTCTCCTCATACCTCTTCTCTTCTTTTAAATGTACCCAATGGCAAAATGAGTGCTTATAGTCATCTCCCCGATCATTTTTTACTATGGCTAAGAAAAAATCATCTTTTCAGTTACCTGAATAAGGATGAATTAGCAGTAGGTTTCTCCACAAGGGAGCAGTACGGACAATATCTTAATTATCTGTGGAAAGAAGCCATGGATCGAAAAGCAGTGCATGTAGAGGTTAAGTTATATGAAGATTATGCAATTGATATCATTGAAGATGGAGATCACTTCCAGGTTCAGCTTCAATCCCATTCTCTATTAACTACAGATTATGTAATTTTGGCAACAGGCAATGCTGAACCTGCAGTTCCATCTTGCATTCCCCTATCTTTTCGCAGTAGCAAAAAGTATTTTGCTAATCCGTGGAAAAAAGATTGCATTGAAGATCTGGATGCAGTAAGTGATATCCTGATCATAGGAAATGGCTTAACTATGTCCGATACCGTAATAGGTTTAACAGAGAATGGATTTAAAGGAAAAATTCATACCATTTCACCGCATGGATACGATTTAAAACCATGGAAGGAAAATAAATTACCCTGTACAGCACCAGAATATCCTGTTCTTTCTGATGCCGGGACCGGCCTTCACGAACTGCTTAAAGTGATCAATCAGCGCCGCAAGATCGCCGGCAAATTACATCAGTCCCTATATCCTACTGTAGATAGGTTAAGGCCATACACACAAAAAATATGGCAAACCCTGAGCATCAAAGAGAAACGCCATTTCGTTAAATATTTAAGTCACCACTGGGGAAGTCTGCGACATAGGATTCCAGTACAAATGCATGATTTTATAGCTGATATTTATGCGCAGGCTCGTTTAATCACCTATAAAGGTCAAGTTACTGAGTTAAAAGAAAACAATGATCAGGTTAACATTACTTTAGAATGTAGTGACGGACAAAAATACTTGTCTGTACAGCGCATTATCAATTGCACTGGGCCATCGACTAAATTATCAGCAAATGAATTGCTGAATAACCTGGAAGAGAAGGGACTGATCTGTTCTGATCAACTTCAAATGGGGATAAATGCCGATCCAAAGGATGGCAGAGTGCTCGATTTAAACGGGAGGAAGTTAAATCTGTTTGTAATAGGCGGCAACCTGAAAGGTACGCTCTGGGAAAGTACCGCAGTGCCAGAATTAAGGGTTCAGGCAGAGCAATTGGCTGATTATATTGCTGCTATATCGCTAGCAATCAAAACAAATACAGGTATAATTGTTACTGAAACAAATCACTGACTATGATATCAGAAAAACTGACCAGATTAAAATATCTCTGCCAAACCATTCCTCCATTGTTAGCGCAAATTAACGAAGCCGGATTCTCCGCTCAGCTTCCCGGTAAATGGAGCAAAAAACAAATTCTGGGTCACTTAATTGACAGCGCCACAAACAATCACCACCGCTGGATAAGAGCACAATTTGAGAATATCTCCGTAATCAGTTATGATCAAAATAAATGGAATGAGTTTAGCTATTATAATGAAATGCCTGTTCAGCAACTGATTAGCTTCTGGACAGCTTATAATCTTCAAATTGCCGAATTAATCAAAGTCATTCCTTCAGAGAACCTTCAGAAACAATGTAATACAGGTAGTCAGCAAGTAACTCTGGAATGGCTGTTTAATGATTACATAGATCATTTAGAGCATCATTTAAAGCAACTTGCCGACTATTAATTATTACTTCCGATCTTTTTCTGCTGGTACAAACTCGTTCATTACTGCTTCATGGATCAGCGCCGGAGGAAGTAATCCCTGCGATAAAATAAAATCATGGAAACGAAGTGCACTAAATTTACTGCCTAAAGCCTCTTCAGTTTCCTTTCTTAAAGTCAGCATCTTAGTAAAACCATAAAAATAGCTGTTAGCCTGACCGGGTGCTTTTAAAGAATAACGCTCTACTTCCTGTTGTGCAAAAGCCCTTGACTGTACCACATCTTTCATTAATAACTCTAAAACCTGTTGCTGGGTAACAATACCGGCTTGTAATTCGGGATCCGAAAAAGCACGGGCAGCACGCAGCAATCTATAATCCAATGATACCAACTGCCCTTCTAATGGCATATAGGGCCGTGTAATATATTCAGAATACAAGCCCCATCCTTCTGCATTAGTAGAATTAAATGCATATAAAGACCGCGCCTGAGAAACACCTTCTTCTACCATTTTATCAAATTGCAATTCATGTCCGGGACGGGCTTCATGCGCAATGATGGTCCATGAAGCCGCATCAAAGGTAAAATCATCAAACTTGTTACTGGTCTTTTCTCCCGCTACTGGCGGCATATTTAAGGGCAAAACAAATACTCCGCGCTGACCTGTATTATGTAAAAACGGTGGAGGTACCATATGCGGAGCTGGCCCCTGTGCAGTTTCTGCAGCAGTAGCTAAACGTATAATGGCGGGACGGGCAGGTAAAGTAACCAGCTCATGTTTACGAATAATATCTTCTATATCTTTTAAATGACGCTCATACAAAGGAATGATCGAATCACCATGAATCTGTTCTTTTTTAAGTTCATGAATCACATCGCGGTAATCGGCTGAAGGCAAATGACGCTGTTGTGCAATCTGTTCTGCAATTGGCTTCATTTCATTCTGAATATTCAGGAAAGCAGCATGA
>Ga0233344_1000056_pt1 | contig 21691 bp, 20 predicted proteins | sample GEONDECOMP281_FD_180697 | JGI IMG/M metagenome (GOLD analysis project Ga0233344, IMG submission 180697) | Leaf litter microbial communities from Shasta-Trinity National Forest, California, United States - GEON-DECOMP-281 | ecosystem: Environmental > Terrestrial > Plant litter > Unclassified...
TTCGTTGCTATTTTCTGCTTTTCCTGCAGAAAAAGTATGTTTCCCGGGGTAAAGCAGATCCAATCGCCTTTTAGTATTACTTAAGCCTATTCCTCCGTAAGTATCCGCAATTTCCGGATTTTCCTGAAAGATGGTGTTTTTAACGATCATTTCCAGCAATTCGCCATTCATACTCAGTTCTATAGAAATTACTGAAGGATGTATCGTACTTACACCATGTTTAAAAGCATTTTCTACATAAGGCAGGAACAGCATTGGAGCGATCTGAATATCACCACCCAATAAAGGCCCTTCAAATATTACTTTAGTAGTATCGTTTAACCGGAGTTTCATCAACTCAATATAATCAACAATAAAGGAAATTTCCTTACTCAGCGGAGTGATTCCAGCCTGTGTATCATAAAGCAGATAACGCATCATTCTGGATAGTTTATGGAGTGCCCTGCGGGAATTTTCTACATCTACATGGGTAAGGGCATAAATATTATTTAAAGTATTGAAAAAGAAATGAGGATTGATCTGCGCTTTGAGAAAAGAGAGCTCTGAACCTATCTTTTCCTTCTCCAGAGATTCACGCAGCTGCTTGTCTTCCTGCCATTTCTGAATCAGTGTTACACTGGTACTAATACCAGCGATTAAAAGCGTCATCATGAAAATGAAAACATCCAGTTTGTCTCTTCTTTTAGGAGGCCTCATCATTCCTATGTTCCTAAAAGCATTGTCCATCAATTCGGGCAGGTGCATACTTTGGTCTACAATATTGACTAAAGGCCCAACCAGCAGGGAGATACAAATGATGATAAATACAAAACTCAGGTTTTTATTTTTCATCAGCAGCTGCGGTACAAAAATATGGCTGTTCAAATAAAAGATAATCACCAGCATAAACAGTATACAACCCTGTTTGATCCAGAACTGAACAGGAATAGTGATGTTCCAGGAAAGTGGCTGGTAGAAAAGTAAAATAAACGCAAATAACATCCACAACAGAAAATGAAGAAGAACGGTAATATAGCTTCGGCTTTTTAAGGGATTCATTGGCACAAAATTAGGTAGAATTAGGTATGACCAAGGTAGGTAACGCGCTCACTATTATCCAAATCTTTCCGTCGGCTATGTTACTCTTTCGGTCGGCACATACCATATGCAGGTCTATTGTAATTTTTTTATAACAGAATTAAGTATTGATTTGCTTAATCAACAAAGGTTTTAAATGCAGAATATGTCAAAATTAACCATCAAAAGTCTGCTCTTTATATTTCTTGGCTGCTCTGGGATCAGGGGGTACAGCCAGGATACAACAGCCAGAAAAATTCCCCCAATATGGGATCTGACCAGCTGTTTAGAATATGCAAAGAGCAACAATATCACGCTGAAAAATTTAAGGCTGGATACAAAAAGTGCCGAACAGGATAAACTGCTGGCCAAGGCTGCCGTATTACCAGACCTTAATGGTACCGGGTCTATAGGTTATAATCATTATAACCTGAATAGTAATGGTTCAAATTCTTCCATTACCTCTTCGGGATCACTCGGTCTGGCTTCCAACTGGACCCTATACCAGGGGGGATATTTAAGGACCGACATCAGGAAAAAAGACCTTTCTGTACAAGCCGCCAACTACACTGTAATGCAGAGTGAAAATGATATTACATTACAGATTACCCAGGCATACCTGAGCATACTGGTGGATAAGGAAAGTATTGTATATAATAAGGACCTGGTTAAAACCTCTACAGCACAGCTGGCACAGGAACAGAGTCGCTTTAAGGCCGGTACGGTAGCCAGAAAGGATGTGGTTCAGTTTGAAGCACAGCTGGCAACAGATAACTACAATCTCACCACTGCCGAAAATGCAGAACGCTCGGATAAGATCACGCTGAAACAATTGCTTCAGCTGCCTGCCCAGCATGATTTTGATATCGTAAGGCCAGACACGGTATTATCTGATGAAAATATTCCAGATCTGGCAACAGTACAATCCTATGCACTAAACAATCGTCCGGAGATTAAAAACGCAGAATTGTCTGTAAAAATATCAGACCTGGCTTTAGCAGAAGCCAAATCAGGTTATCTTCCCACCCTATCTTTAGGTAGTGGCATAGGAACCAGCTTTGCTACCAGCCCGCTTTATGGAACATTTAGACAGTTCAACAACAACTTTTATCAGCAGGCAGGCTTAACCTTAACCGTTCCAATCTTTACGAAAAGAGTAAATAAAACAGCGGTAGCCAAAGCAAGGATTGCCATTATGCAATCGCAGAATAGTTTAGAAAATGCAAAAACTACACTGGCATTAACCACTGAAAGTGCATTTATTACCGTTCAAAATGCAAAACAGCAGTTTGCATCCGCCACAGAGCAATTAAAATATAATAAAGAACTGTACCGTATCTCCAATGAGGAGTTAAGAATAGGATCTGCCAATATATTTGATTTTTATCAGCAGCGTAACCTGTATGTACAGGCCTTGCAAACCTATATACAAGCTAAATACAATGCCGCATTAGCAGCAAGAATCTATGAGTTTTACCTGGGAATACCTATTAAATTATAAAACATGAAGCCGAAAAAAATTATCCTAATTATTGTCTCCATAGTCGTGCTTGGCCTGGTATGGTTCTTCTTTATCAGGAAAAAAGAAAACCCGGTAGCCCTGATTACAGAATCACCTGCAACAGGTGCCATCTCAACCAGTGTAACTGCTACGGGAACGATAGAGCCTGTTGATACTGTAATCGTAGGTACACAGGTTTCAGGAACGCTGTCTGCTATTTATGCAGATTTCAACTCCGTGGTTAAAAAGGGGCAGCTGCTGGCAGAACTGGACAAAACATTATTGCAGGCTACGGTAGACCAGAATAAGGCCAGTGTAGCACAAGCCGAGAGTACACAGATCTATCAGGCTGCAAATTTTAAGCGCCAGAAGGAACTATTTGCTACCGGGGCGATCAGTAAAGCTGATTATGACCTTGCAGTAAACGGTGAGCAGGTAGCGAAAGCCAATGTAAACAATGTAAAAGCACAGTTACGGGCAGCAGAAAGAAACCTTTCTTTTACCCAAATCTACTCTCCCATTGATGGAGTGGTTATGGGCAGAAGTGTAAGTATAGGCCAGACTGTAGCCGCAAGCTTTAGTACACCTACCATATTTACCATTGCCAAAGATATCACCAAAATGCAGGTAGAGGCAAAAGTGGATGAAGCAGATATAGGTAATGTCATAAAAGATCAGCGGGCCACCTTTACGGTAGATGCATTTTTAGATGACACCTTTAACGGAGTAGTTACCGAAGTTCGCTTACAGCCTAAGATCTCATCGAATGTGGTAACTTATACCACCCTGATCGATGCGCCAAATGACGATAAGAAATTAAAACCGGGAATGACGGCCAATATCATCATTTATACCAAAGAGGTAAAAGATGCTTTACTGATCTCTGCGAAAGCATTGAAATTTAGCCCGGACTCCAGTTTAAATAAACAATACCAGATCTTACCCATCAAAGGACTTAAAGAAGGTGGCCCGGGAGGAAAAGGAAAAAGAGGAAAGAATGCTAAAACAGGAAGTAATCCTGAGATAAAAGTAAAGGCGACCGCAGAAAAGGGTGAAACTGAAACGACCACTTCTCCGGATACTTACGTTTGGGTAGTTCAGGGCCAGAAGCTGGTACAGAAAAAAATCAGGATCGGGTTAAATGACAATACCCATGTACAGGTATTGGAAGGTCTTACCACGGGAGATATTGTAGCTACCGGAGTAGAGACCGCAGCTGTACAGGCACAGGCAGCGGCCTCCAGTCCGTTTATGCCAAAAAGACCGGGAGGAAACAGACGATGAGCAAGATCCTCGAAATCCTGAACGTGAAGCGTGAGTTTAAAATGGGTACCGAAACTGTAAGAGCATTAAAAGGAGTTTCTTTTGATGTGAATTCAGGCGAGTTTGTAACCATTATGGGCAGCAGCGGATCTGGAAAAACCACGTTATTAAATATGCTGGGCTGCCTGGATAAACCTACTGAAGGTACTTACATGCTGGATAATGTAAATGTTAAAGAACTTTCAAGAGATGAGCTGGCTAAGCTGAGGAATACAAAAATAGGTTTTGTGTTCCAGGCTTATAACCTGCTGCCCAGAACTTCTGCCCTGGAGAATGTAGAGCTTCCCTTATTGTACAATCCATTAATTGGTACGCAGGAAAGAAAAGAGCGGGCCATAGCGGCCCTGCAAGCCGTTAAACTGGACGGGAGGTTCGATCATACCCCTAACCAGTTATCAGGCGGCCAGCAGCAGCGTGTGGCTATTGCAAGAGCACTGGTCAATGAGCCGGTAATGATCCTGGCCGATGAAGCAACAGGAAACCTGGATACCCGTACTTCCTATGAGATCATGTCATTGATGCAGGAGCTCAATGAAAAGGGGAAAACGATCGTTTTCGTTACCCACGAACCTGATATTGCATCTTTTAGCACCAGAACAGTAATGTTAAGAGATGGCAAGGTTCAAAAAGATACGATGAATGAAAACCGTCGCTCTGCGAAGGAGGCTTTAGCTTCTCTTCCGGTAAGCGACGACTATTAATAAACGAGATATGAAGATAATCAATCTAGTGCTGTTAGCCATGAAAGCCCTGCAGCGTAATAAGTTACGTGCACTGCTGACCATGCTGGGGATCATTATAGGGGTAGCCTCTGTAATTACCATGATGTCTATTGGAGAAGGCTCCAAGCAAAGTATCAATGCCTCTTTATCCAGCATGGGATCAAATATGATTACGATCATGCCTTATAGTAATGAACCCGGCGGTGCAAGGATCATGGGAAGCAGCTTTAAAACATTAACGATCAAAGATGTGCAGGCCTTAGAAAAAAACGCACCACATATTGCGCTGATATCGCCCCTGGCTACTTCCAGCGGACAATCTATTAGTGGCGCTAATAACTGGCCAACTACCATACAGGGGGTGAGCCCGGAATATCTTGACATCAGGAAACTGTCGGTAAAAGATGGGATCATATTCTCCGAGCAGGATGTAAGAGCCTCTGCTAAGGTCTGTCTTTTGGGCAAAACTGTAGTCGATAACCTGTTCCCTAACGGGGATAGCCCCATAGGAAAAGTAATCCGTTTTGGAAAGATCCCTTTCCAGGTGATTGGTGTGCTTACCCCAAAAGGCACCAGTAACTTTGGTCAGGATCAGGATGACATTATTATTGCTCCCTATACCACTATTCAAAAAAGGGTATTGTCTTCTATTTATTTCGGCCAGATTTATGCTTCGGCTACCACAGAGGCAGCTTCTGATGATGCCGTAACTGAAGTAAATGCCACTTTAAGAGAAACCCACCGGCTAAGGGATAACCAGGACAATGATTTCCAGGTAAGAACACAGGCAGAACTAATGACGATGTTAAACTCTACCAGCAGCATGATGACAGCATTATTAACTGCTGTAGCTAGTATTTCTCTGGTCATTGGTGGAATTGGAATCATGAACATTATGTATGTTTCTGTAACAGAAAGAACCCGCGAAATCGGACTCAGGATGTCTATTGGTGCCCGGGGTATCGATATTCTCCTGCAATTTCTGATCGAAGCAGTAATGATCAGCATCACTGGCGGTGTAATTGGAGTGATCTTAGGTGTTTCTGCTGCGATCATTATTCCCAATATCCTCAACTGGCCAACGGTGATCTCAGAATCTTCTATTGTAATTTCCTTTTTGGTCTGTGCAGTAACAGGAATATTCTTTGGATATTACCCGGCTTTAAAGGCTTCGGGCCTTGATCCTATAGAGGCACTGCGATACGAATAAGATGCTCATGTTTAATAGTTGCGGCCCGGTATTAACTCACCCGGGCCGTTAAAGCCTGATCATGCCACCTTTAAGACTATAGAATTCCTTATCGGGATAAGCTTCCATCAGCAATTCTCCGGCTATACTACTGCGAACTCCGGAATGACAAAACAGGACGATCTTCTCTTTACCGATCTTCGGAATTTCTTTTCTGATTACCGATAAAGGGATATGAATATGGTCAAACCCCGAAGCCGCAGGAAGTTCTCCCTCTTCGCGCACATCAATGATCATATATTGATCATCATTGATAATATCTTTGAATAATGCTGTATTCATTTCCATTACCTCCGGTGCATTTGCTTTTATCCCGCAAAACCAACTGTAATCTGTCTGAAGAAAGCTATCCAGATCTGCAGGGCCGCCTTTTTCTTCAGCAGGAGTAAGCTTAATCGTATATGTTTGGTTATGCAGCAAATTGTAAATGAGCAGCTGATTGATCAGCGGTTCTCCGGTACCAGACAGCAGTTTAATTGCTTCACCAGCCTGCATGGTACCGATAATACCAGGCAATACGCCCAGTACTCCGGCCTCAGCGCAATTGAGTACTTCGCCGGGCTGGGGAGGGTTAGGAAAAACATCTCTATAATTGATCCTGATTCCGTCGGGATCGGCAACATTAAAAATGGAGACCTGACCTTCATATTCAGAAAGCGCCCCATAAATTAAGGGAATATTTAATAAAACGCAGGCATCATTGATCATATAACGGGTAGGAAAATTATCCGAACCATCGATAACCAGGTCATATTTACTCAATATTAAAGGGGCATTTTGATTGTTTAGTTGCAGGGGATAGGCAATGATCTCTATATCAGGATTAAACTGACCCAGCCTTTCTGCGGCGCAATCGGCCTTTAAACGACCAATATCAGCCACCGTATATAAAATTTGCCTGTGCAGATTGCTCAGTTCAACTACATCGTGATCAACGATCCCTAATGTACCGATACCGGCAGCCGCTAAATATTGAAGGATAGGACATCCTAATCCTCCTGCTCCAATAACCAATACTTTTGCTTTGAAAAGTTTTTGCTGCCCCTGGAGGCCAAATTCTTTCAGCTGAATTTGCCGCTGATATCTTTCTTCGCCTTTTATATTCATCTATTCAGTAAACAGGTAAACGAATAAGGAGTTTGATGTATAAGCGATAGATTGATCATGATACCCGGGATAGTGACCGTACTCCTATTTTCTATGATAAAGAAACAGGTAAAATTTCTATATGTTTATAAGATTAACAGGATTTTCCAGAAACCCCAATTACATTCATGGGGTATTACATACGGTACCTCAGAGATACCGATCTGCCCAATGCCTGGGCAAAATCTGGTTCAATCGTTGTATCACCAGCTTCCTGTACCCATATTTTACTAATATCTTTTGATAACGTTATCGTCTCTCCGTTAAGGATAATCTTTAACTCACTGGTTTCCTTATTAATTTCAGCACCATTGATAATCTCATACACATAATCAGTGTCTCTATAGGTAATACGCATCTTCAATCCCATAATCTTCTCCTTAGCCCCAAAGGTAATTTAAAACTCCTAAAACTCTGTGTTTTTGTTTTTATTGCTTCAAAAGAGCTTTCAGCCGGATTTAAACAATGATCAACGACAAATAAAAACGAATAGAAAGAGAAGATTTTTTTGAGGACCCAAAAAACCTTTGCCTTTCCTGAGCAGGGCAAACAGCGCTCAGGATTGGCAATGGTATGTAATAATAATGATGTAATATAGTTTTTAGGATATACTTTATGAAATAAATTGGATTATTCATCCATATATTTTTATGTTTTTCGTGAGAAATTATTGTTTTATCTCCATTATACAGACTTTATTAACTGAATATAGGATAAATGAACCCGCTAATAGACAAGAATGTGTAATAGCCTTACAGGTGTATTTAATTCTGTAGATTTGTTCCTCAATTTTATTAAATAAACATTTGCATATGACATACCAGGAAAAACTGAGTGAAATACGTAAACAAATGAAGAGTGATAAGGTAGATGCCTATATTATTCCTTCAGCTGATCCCCATATCAGTGAATACATGCCAAAACATTACAAGTGCATCCCTTTTGTTTCAGGATTTAGAGGGTCTGCAGGCACTGTAGTGATTACACAGGATTTTGCAGGACTATGGACGGACTCCAGGTATTTTGAGCAGGCAGAAGCACAGTTAGCAAACAGTGGATTTGAATTGGTAAAACAAAAGGTGCAGCATGCGCCTGAGTACATACAGTGGCTAAATGAAACACTGCCTAAAGGTGCTGTAGTTGCTGCAGATGAGAAACTATTATCTATTCTGCTTGGCGACCTGATCAGACAGCAGCTCTCTGCCAGAAATATTGAACTGCAGCCGAAAGATTATCTAAGTACCATTTGGGAGAACCGCCCGGAGCTGCCTGCAGAAGCAGCCTTTCTGATTGCTGACGAACATATAGGTCAATCTGTTGCCAGTAAACTTGCAGCAGTTAGATCAGCACTAAAAAAATATCATGCTGATTATCATTTGATCTCTTCACTGGATGACATTGCCTGGTTATTTAACGTGAGGGGAAAAGATGTAAACTTCAATCCTGTTGTACTGGCCTTTGCTTTGATCAGTCACGATCATGCTACGTTATTCATTAACCCGGAGAAATTAACCGAAGAAGAAAAAGTAACCTTATTAAAAAGTGGTACTGAAGTTTTGGGCTACCAGGAAATTGAATACGCACTCAGCCATCTTCCCGAGAGCAGTACGATATTTATTGATCCTAAGCGTAATTGTTATGCCTATGCGAAGCTATTACCGGCATCGGTAACCATCATTAAAGAAACCAACCCTTCTACTGTCCTGAAGGCTATAAAAAATGATACAGAGTTAAAGAATACCCGGGAAGCCATGCTCAAAGATGGGGTTGCTATCACCCGGTTTTTAAAATGGCTGGCCGAAAATATTGGCCGCATCAGGATCACAGAACTCTCTGCTGCGGCAGCGTTACGTAAATACAGGGCAGAACAGGAAGGCTTTATCGGAGATAGCTTTAACACCATTAGTGCGTATAAAGCAAACGGTGCACTCCCCCATTATGCTGCTGCACCAGAATCTGAGCTGGAAGTAAAGCCAGAAAGTCTCTTTCTTGTAGATTCTGGCGGACAATATTTTTATGGAACAACGGATATTACCCGTACAATACCTATGGGAAACAATACCGGGCAGGAATCAACAGATTATACCCTGGTGCTCAAAGGAATGATTGATGGCTGCAAAGCTAAATTTCCTAAAGGAACCTGTGGTTACCAGATCGATGCCATTACCAGGAAGCCATTGTGGGACCATGCTATTAATTACGGCCACGGAACTGGTCACGGAGTAGGTTACTTTTTAAATGTTCATGAAGGACCGCAGGTATTTAACCCTACAAATACACCAGTGCCCGTTGAACCGGGAATGATTACTTCAGTTGAACCTGGCGTATACCGTCCCGGCAGACATGGTATTCGCATTGAAAACCTGGTCTGTACCATTGCGGCAGAAGTTAACGAGTTCAATGAGTTTTACGCCTTTGAAACCTTAACTATTGCACCAATCAGTACAACTATTGTGAAAAAAGAGCTACTGGAAAAATCCCAGATCGATTGGCTGAATGCCTATAACGAGAGTGTTTTTGAGAAACTGAGTCCACGTTTAAATTCAGAAGAAATCGCCTGGTTAAAAGAGGCGACAAAACCCATATAAATGCAAACAGCAGCATTCAAGCTAATTTAGCCTGTTTGCTGCTGTTCTTATTGGTGTGTGTTAAGATTGTTTCCAGCTGAATGCCGCGCCAACAAGGGCTGCGTCTTCCCACATCGTACTTTGCTTTAAAACTACCTCTTTGTTTTTAAGGTGTTTCAAAACTACAGGGATAAAATGATCCCATGTCTTAGCGATGTTTCCACCGATAACAATTACGTCGGGCTGCTCTTCTTCAATAAAGTCGTTCAGGAAAGAAGCCAGGTTTTCTCCAAATTCTTCAAATATCTGATCAATGATAGTTTGATTATCAGAGGCCAGCATAGATTCTACATTTTTGATCTCGATACCAGTTAATTCCTCATATCTTTTTGAAAACCATCTGGTAGAAATATATTCTTCAGCAATACTGTCTTTAAAAGGAATAAAAGCACGGTCAGAATCTACCGTTTTACCCTGACAATTGCTTGCTGATCCTAATCCTGTACCCAGGGTAATACCCAAAGCACGTTTCTCTCCAGCTACTGCTCCAGAGGCTAATTCACCGTGCAAAAACGATTCAGCATCATTGCGAAAAAGAATATGGTCTTCTGGGATCCCTAATTTTTGAGCTAAGATTTCCAGTACATTGATCTCATACAAAGAATCATATTTCTTTGTTCCTTTCATTAAGGAAATACCTTTTTGATAGTCGAACGGTCCTGGCATTGCAATGCCAATATGAACAGTTTCATCTCCGGAAGTGACGATAAGTGGAGCCAATGCATCCACCCAGGCTTTAATAATTACATCAGCACCTTCCATCGATGCTACTCGTTCTCTTACCATTGAGCTCTTTACTATCTTGAAATCAGCAGCATCAATATGTGCTGCTGTGATATGAGAGCCTCCAATATCTACCCCTATGTATGGTAGACTGGGCGATTTATAATTCATATGCTTGGTTAAAATATAGTGGTTTAAGTTTACTATTTAGTCAATTTCATTAAATAAGCACCGTAGCCACTTTTAACCAGTGGTGCTGCTATTTTGTGGAGCTGTTCTTTATCAATAAAACCCATTCTGTAAGCTACTTCTTCAATACAGCCGATTTTTAAACCCTGACGCTCTTCAATGACATGTACAAATTGTCCAGCCTGCATCAGGGAAGCAAAAGTTCCGGTATCTAACCAGGCTGTACCGCGACTCAATACGCCTACTTTTAATTTACCCTGTTCCAGGTATTCTTTATTCACATCTGTGATTTCATACTCGCCCCTCGGAGACTTTTTGATGTTCTTAGCAATTTCTACCACACTATTGTCATAGAAATACAATCCCGGAACTGCAAAATCAGATTTAGGAGAAACAGGTTTCTCTTCGATAGAAATAGCTTTATTATCTTCGTCAAACTCCACTACACCATAACGTTCCGGGTCAGAAACACGGTACGCAAATACGACTCCGCCTTCAGGATCAGAACTTGCCTGTAATAACTTTGCCATTCCGTCACCATGGAAAATATTATCTCCCAGGATCAGTGCAACCTTATCATCACCGATAAAATCTGCTCCAATCACAAAAGCCTGTGCCAGTCCGTTAGGCTCATGCTGTACAGCATAAGTAAACTTACAGCCTAAACGACTTCCGTCGCCCAGCAGCTTTTCAAAATTAGGAAGATCGTGAGGGGTAGAAATAATTAATATTTCCCTGATTCCAGCCAGCATTAAGGTAGACAATGGATAATAAATCATGGGTTTATCATAAACAGGCATCATTTGCTTGCTCATTACCAACGTTAAAGGATGCAGTCTTGTACCGCTCCCGCCTGCTAAAATTATTCCTTTCAAAATATTCGTTTTAAGATTATAAGTTTGAAGATACACTATTTTCTAATTCCGCATACCATTCTTCCCCATATTTTCTGATTAATGGGCCTTTTAAGAAAGTATATACCGGAACTTTAAGCTCTCTGCCGAAAGTGCAGGCATCAGAACAGATGTGCCAGCGGTCATAATTGAGCACATCAAATTCAGGATATTTCGTGATCCTAATCGGATATAAATGACAGGAAATTGGTTTCTGCCAATCCACGATTCCCTGTTCGTGCGCTTTTTCAATGGCACATTTAGTGATCCCATTTTCAAAAGTTACATAAGCACATTCTTTATTTCCATCTACACACGGAGTGGTCAGATCACCATCGCTATCCACCACAGATGTTCCATACTCCTCTATGGCAGCAATGCCCCTGGGCGCCAGCATATGTTTGATCTTCGGATAGATCTCTGCAAGAATAGCGGTTTCTGCTACCTCCAATGGAGCACCAGAATCACCTTCAACACAGCATATACCCTTACATTTATTTAAATTACACACAAAATTCTCGCGGATCACATCTTCGTGGATCAATGTATTTTGTACTTCTATCATTTTTCTTGATTTTCTTTTGCCAGGGCATATCTTAACCCTTTCGCAGATTTTATTTCCATTGTTACCGAGCCTACTATAATCTCTACCTGAGCCTTTACAGGCACCCTGTTGTCATCATCGGTGATCCAAAGATACAAACTACTATCTTTTCTAAAGATTCTTCCTGGCTCAATAGAAGGACTAAACTTAAGACACCTGATTTTACCCAGCTTGGTATTGATCACTTCTTTCCCAATATATTTGATCTGCAGCTGATGAATCTCATGCCCAAGAAAATAATTAAGTTTAAACTGTTCTCCCTGTTTTAGCTTAGCGATATCCAGACTGCGCGAAAAATAGTAGGCAGAAACAAGGTCGAAGGTTTGATTGGTAGGTGCAGTAAAAGTCCCCCGGTTAGAAACTACCTTTTTAAGGTTCTGTGTAAACCGGGCCTTATCATTTCTTTTGTAGCTGGATTCTTTAATATCCTCCTGGTAAAAATAGGGAGTAAGGTTATTCTTATCGATATAAGAATCATAATGATCCCTGATCTTATAGAAGATATCAAAAGTTCCGGCAGTTTTCGAATCAACAGATAACCGGTAGGTAGGATTGTCATCAAATTTAAGGTCAGAATTTAATACTTTCAGCGTGCCTTCTGCAGCAGTGATGAAACCATATTTAAGCCTGTACTCCAAAATTTCTCCTACCTGAAATACAGGCTCCTTTTTTAAAGGCAACTCCTGCGCTTCAGCGTTCATCAGGGCAAACAAGAAGATAGTCAGCAAAAATAATTTTCTCATACCCTGGTTAAACAAAAAATGAGCCTAAACTAATCTTTACGCTTATAGATCGGTACCGTAGAACAAGGTTCACCGTACATTATACTTTTAACTACAGGAGTTAACAGGTTAGTAATCTCTACATAGGCTGATACAGGTACGTCAATATCTGCACACCCTTTAATCACTACACGTTCATCCTGATAAACAGAAAGATCAATCTTAGCCAGCGCTTTGCTAAAGAGTACGCCTTCCAGCACTTCCCTGCTGCCAAACACTACTTCATTGGCAAAAGGCTTCATTTTATTAGCCAGTAACATATAGGCCCAGGTAGGGACAATGGCATCTGCACTACAAATAACAGCCACATTTTTACCCGTATAGGCACTCCAGTCATGTCCTTTTATGAACTCTCTGAAATCCTTTTCCCGCAGCATCAGCCCATGAAAAAGGTTTTCTTTGATATCATAAACCACACGTTCTCCCTGATGATAGTAGTTCTCCAGATTTAAAGTAATTAAACCACTGGCAGCAACCTTATTGACTATATTTTCCTGAATATCCATTGCCTTAAAAATAAAGAAGCCGGAAGTAAGATTACTTCCGGCTTCAAAATTACGTAAATAAGATTAATAGAATTTCACCCTATTGTCTTTTATATCACTTTTATCCTGTAAAGCCTGGAATGCTGCGCCTAATGCTTTTTGAGTAATGCCCTGAAGCATGCTTTCTTTTTGCTTGTAAGTATTTCCAATAGGTGCAGGATTGGTAAATCCGTTTACGGTAAATAAATATACCGCATGTTCACCTGCTACTGGTTTAGATAATTTTCCAACAGCCGATCCGAACACTGTTCCAATCAGTTTGTTTTCTTGTGCCGCACCAGGAACAATAGGGTTAGAGAAAACGATATTCTGTACCGGAACAACTGGTTTACCCAATTTCTGTGCTGCCTGGTTTAGGTTTCCACCCTGAGCCGCCTGACTCATTTTTTCTGTCAGCATTTTAGCTTTTACCGCATTGATCACCATTGGCTCAATATCTTTCTTAACAGATTCCAATGGCAAAATACCTTTTGGTTTGATGTCTGTTAAATGAGCGACTACAAAAGAGTTGTCCATTTGATATACTTCTGTTAGTACATCTCCTTTTGATGCGCCGAATGCATCACGGATCAGCTGACGAGGATTATCTAATCCCGGGGCATAACCCTGACTTCCTGTGATACGATCTGCGATAGCCACTTTATAACCTGCCTTTTTAGCTTCTTCAGCGAAATTATCACCTTTTACACTATTCAGGAAGTTAGACGCTTTTTTATAAGCCTGATCTTTAGTTTTGCTGCTTGCAACCAGGTTTTTCTCGATGTAAGCTAACTTAGCCACTTTAGAAGAACCAACTTGTTTTTCAATTTTAATTAAATGTACCCCGAATTGTGAGTGTATCACTTTAAGATCGCCAACCTGACCATTAAAAGCAGCGTTCTCAAACTCAGGAACCATTTGTCCCCTTGCAAAAGTACCCAGCTCTCCGCCTTTATCTTTTGATCCGTCTACGCTGTAAACTTTAGCCAGTGTAGCAAAGTCTGCTCCTTTTTGAATCAGTGTTTTTAAAGAGTCTGCCATTTTCTCTGCTTTATCTACACCACCCATTTTGGTTGGGTCTAATAAAATGTGGCTAGCTTTAACGGAGTCCGGAGACATACGTGTATCAATAACTTTAACCAGTTTGTAAGAATTACCAGTAAATACGGGACCGTAAAAACTCCCTGCCGGTAAAGCGAACACTGCTGAATCAATCTTAGGATCTAATTTACCTTTAGTGATATAAGCGTAAGGAACTTTAACATCAGAGTTGATCGCTGAGAACAGCGAGTCACTTTTAGAAGCTTTAAAGTCTGCAGCCAATTTAGCGATCTGGTTTTTAACTGCTGCAGAATCTGCTGCAGTTGGGTTCACACTAAAAGAAACGTACTCGAATGAACGCGTTTCTGCAGGATTATCAAATTTCTTTTTATTATCGTTATAATAATCTGAGTAGTCTGCATCTGATGGTTTAACAGAAGCATCTGGGATGCTCGCATAATCTAAACTTACATAGTTGAAGTTAGCCAGTTTATTTCTGTTATCATACTCGTCAGTAGCTTCCAGAGAAGTTACATAAACAGAATTTTTGATCAGGTTAGCATATTTCTGCTGTAAAGCTTGTTTTTCAATTTCTGCCTGCAGCTGATCCCATTGCTGTTTCAACTGTGGGTTTGTAGCCTGTTGTTTTAATGAACCAATTACAGCTGCACGGTTGATCTCTCCGGTTTGAGGATTACCAAAATACTGTACGATCAGCGGACTAGGTTTTTTACCCTGAATAAGATCAAATAACTCTTCACCCGAAATATCAAAGCCTAGGCGTTTATATTCTTTAGCCAGCAACAGGGTAGCCAATTCACCATTCCATGCATTGTCAACAGCCATAGCTGTCATTTGAGGATTGGCACTGCCTCCGTATTGTTGTTTGAACTGCTGTAAATTCTGATCTACCTTTGTGCCAAATTCATCGATGTTGATATCTTCACCATCTACAGTTCCGACAACTTTTTGAGATGCTGCCCAGAAAGGCTTACCTACGTTAATTGCATCACCGACTAAAAAGGCAACAATTGCAAAACCGATGGCTCCTACCAAGATAAAGCCTGCGCGATTCCGCAAAAATGTCATTAAACCCATAATATCTATTATTTATATTTTTTTTCGAGGGCGCAAGATACAACTTTTGCTAAAAAAAGAAAACAATAAAATGTATTTGAATAAGTATTTATAAATTAAGGAAATAAGTCTCAAAAAAGACGTTTATTATGGCGTTAGACCACCTTGAAGATAAGTCTCTCCTGATCCCTGTTCAAAATCAACTGAACTGAAATCTTCAGGAGCACTAAAGTTAATCGCATTTAGCACAGTACCATCTGGTTTGGTAACTATCCCACGCGGAGAAAAGAACTTTTTTTTCCGCTGGTCCCACGTAAGCTCTTCGGTATTAAACTTCATCTCATCTCTAACCACCACCACGTTTCTTCTAAAAATCGTGACTTCTTCCGTCTCCTTTCTTAAAGCATAATCTGAAACGATCGTACCTGTAACTTTTTGCATAGGATCATAGAAGGTTATTTTAACCCCCTTAGGCATTTCCTGTAAAGATTTTCCGGCTGTTGAGGTGATCTGATCCATGATTGGAGCATATCCTTTGGCTTTAACCACTGCAGAATCACTGAAGGTGATGTCTACTTTAAAAGAGCGGTCCTTAGTCAGGACCTTTTTTGAAGATATTGTAGCCGCTTTTTTTAAGTCGTCATCATTACATGAGCTTAAAAAAAGCGGAATAAGGGCAATAATAACAATACGGTAAAGAATACCAGCAAAGTTCATTAATCGAATTTAAATCGTCTAAACCACCTGTCGTTGATCGTGAAACCAAGGTGCACATTCACATAATTCTGTTTCAGGTCACCATCAGTAAAAGTTCCTATTTTCCCAACTTCAGCAGCTAAATTCATTTTATAGAAGGCCAATCCGGACTGTGACCTGCCTAATGGCAGTCCAAGACCGGCAGTGATAGCCATTTCTTTAACATCATGGTCATTTACCCTGATGTATGTTTTATCGTAGCTTAATCCAAAACGGTAATCCACCCTGTTCCAGTAGCTATTGATAGAAGTAATATCTGGAGTTAACTGACCGCCCAGTGAAGCGCCATAGCTATTTTGCAAGCCCTGGTTTACACCGTTTACTTGCAGGGCAGACCATTTTCCTGTTCTAAAATCTGCTCCTATTAACCATTGATTACTTTTCTGAATAGATATCCCGAAATTATGCATTAAGGGAAGTTTCATAGTCGATTTTGCACTTCCTACAGAGTCAATAGTTTGAACGGTTACGTTATTTTCACCCGTAGTTCCTGAGTAATAGTAGGAAGTAGCCAGGAAGGTTTTTGTAGAATTAAGGCTGGAAGCCGATGATCCTGAATAACCCAATGTAATATAGGTTTTCGAATTCAGGTGGATATCATATTGCAGACCGTAGGAAAAATTAATTCCTCCTACACTATTCTTGGTTTGCAGCTGTGCACCTAAAGCATTACTTGCAGAATCGGTAAACTCTACGGCTCTATTTTCGATCTGGTTTCCAAAGATATATTCAATATTGGCACCAATTCTAAAATTATCTCCTATACGATAACCGTATCCTATATAAGCTTTAGTTAAACCACCCTCACCGGAATACACATTATTTACATTTGCACTAGCCGTATTTCCTGTCCCCGAAGTACTGGAGATGGTACCGGCCTCACTAAAGCGGTAACCCAGATCAGAGAACGGAAGGATACCAAAACTCAATGCAGAGTGGGTAGTTACCGGAAATGCAAAAGCAATATGGCTTAGCGTTGCGTTAAAACTTTTGTCTTTTACATCGCCTTTACTTAGCGTAGTAAACTCCGAAGAGATACCTACATCTATAGTGGTTAGACCAATATTAGCATAAGAAGAAGGATTGGCCATATTGATGATATTGGAACCTGGAATTCTGCCTACAGCAGTAGATATTCCACCCATTGATCTGAGCTGAGGAAGTAAACTTCCGGGGATCGTACCAATACCATATTTAGAATAGGGCGACTGAGTTGTAACTTGTGCGTTTACTGAAATGCTGGCTAGCAGAACTAAAACTGCAGTTATATAATTAATCTTTTTGTACATATTCAAATGCAATGACTTCGTTTAATCCTTTTAATACCAAATAGGGATCGTGTATAATTTGAGGCGCAAAGATGCTGTTTTTTAATTGTTCTAACAAAAAAGTAGCATCTCCCCCGCTTATAACTACCTTCAGGTCTGTATTATTTTTATTTTGAAGTGTAATAAAGCCTTCAACCTCATTCATTACACCTTGTAAAACACCATTTGTAATCGCCGTATCCGTGTCTGTTCCCAGCGGGATATTTTGTAATTCCCTATCCCATTTTACCAAAGGCAGCTTACCTGTGTAATGGTTTAAAGCTTCAAACCTCATATTTATCCCCAGGCTGATGCTTCCACCAAAATATTCACCCGCACTATTCAACAGATCATAAGTAATACAAGTTCCTGCATCTATGATCAAACAATTTTGATGCGGATAGGCATGATGAACTGCTATTACCTTTGCCCATCGGTCCTGTCCCAGCGTAGCAATTGATTTATAATGGTTCTTTACTCCGGTATTCACCTGCGTAGAGAACGGTATGTACCTGGTATGGTCTTCCAGCATTGCTATAACTGCTGAAACATCCGGTTTAACGCTCGAAACAGTAGAATTAACAATACTATACCTTTTTATGAGTCCTTCAATCTCTTCCAGATCAATTTGCTCAATGCTTTCAAATAATACCAGCACGGAATTATCAAAAACAGCAATTTTACTGTTAGTATTGCCAATATCTACAACTAAATTATGCATTTACCTGGGAATACGAAACTCCTGACTTCATGTCACAAAGCTATTAATCTTTACCAAGTTTCAAGGTGCCAATTTGTTAAAAAAGGTTAAACGAATAAAAAGAATTGGATGGCGACTACCAGGATCAGAAACAAACTTTCATAAAACCACCGTTTTGTAGCATTTGAAAAGTAATACGCCAGTAAAACTGCGCCCGGTGGCACACACAATAAAAAATGATAGAGCTTAAAATTCGGTTTCGTGTAAAAGCTTAAAATGGAAATCAGAAACATGAAAAACAGCATCTGAAAGGCTTTCCTCGTACTGATAAAACTCCTGAAAAAGTTCTCTCTTAACTGGATCATGGCCAATACCATCATGACCGCTACCGGTACCAGTACCAGATAGTCATTATACTGAATCTTAAATGCTGAAGGGAATTTATTTTTTAATGGAAGCCATATTTTGTAAAACATCCCCAAATTATCATTCCAGTAGTAAAATACGGCAAGAAAAAACACGACACTGAGAAAACCAACTAATCCAGAAACCCATTCGCGCCAGCTAAACGATCTGTATAATAATAGACTGAGCCAGATCAGCAGCAGCATCACCACAAAAGGGAAATAAATCAGTGTACCAAGAGCGATCAGCATACCTACATCAAACATGATCATAATGGCATTTGGAGCTTTCCCCAGTTTTAATAGTTTATCCATGATCACAATCAGGAGAAAATTGCAGATCAGCGTTGGGCTTAAGATAAGAAATGGCTCAAATAAACTCGCCCCAGTAATATAAAGCAATGCAGGCAAAAAGCTTGGCTTAGCCAGCAGCCCGTGGTTGTTAATGATCCTGTTGAAAATAAGTGCCTGTATAAAGATCAATATCCCTGCAAAAAACAGATTGGACGTAACAGAAAAACTATTTCCTATTGGAATTTGAATCATAAACTTGGTATAAGGCTCCAGGAATTCAAAATTCAGCTGCTCCGGCGGTTTTAAGAAAATGGCTATCCGCATAAAAAATGTATATGCAAATAACAGCAGCAGGTTAATAGGATTTAAAGTTTTGAATTGATTGATCATGCCGTTTATAGAAGGGCAAAGTAAAGAAATTTATCTGGCAAAAGCTTTTACAACTTTGTCTATTACCGCAGCCGTTTCATCGGGGAAGTTAAATTGATGTTCCTGAGGGTCAAGCACCCATTTCTGCAGGATAGGAAGCCAGTTTCTATCGGATGCCCAGATTACAGGCAATCCCATTTCTTTCAATGCAAATGCATTACACTGCTGTTCATACTGAAATTTCATGGGGGCAACCAATAATTTTTTCCCTAAGAAAAGTGCTTCTGAAGGCCCTTCAAATCCGCCGCCGGTAAATAACCCGGCACAGCTGGCCAGACTGGCATTGAACTGCTCATTGTTAATCGGGCAAACACTTACATTACCATCGGTATAAGTCAGCTGAGTATGCTTGGAAAATACCTGCCACTGGATTCCAGGAATCTGTTTTAGTGTAGGCAGTAAATACTGATCATCTACCGCTGGCAAATATACGGTATAATGCCCAAGGTTACTGGTTTTAAGATTTCTGATCTCAGAACGGATAACCGGAGTATGGATAAAATCATCATATGCTTTGAAATGGAAACCTACATAATGGGTAGATGGGGCATAATATTTCATCACCAGCTGTGCCCAGTCAATACTTTTTGGCTTTGGTACCCGGTTAGACTGAAAGGATGCCTGGTGGCTTAGCCCTACACTTTCTATTCCTTTTAATCTGCATGCCCAGGCGGTTACAGGCTCAAAATCATTTAGAATAAGGTTGTAATCTTTTAAAGGTATTTTGCGCATGTCACTCACAAAACGCGGCAGGTTCATCGCTTTCCAGGTGGCATAGTGATCTACGCCGCCCTTTTTGCCGAAGATAAAGCTAAAGCCATGAAACTGGTATTTTACCGCCTCACTAAGCTTTACGTCTGCCTGTGTGCCACTAATCAGCAGATCAACTTCTCCATATTGCTGCAGCAAAGGCACGATCTCCCTTGCACGGCTAATATGACCGTTTCCTGTACCCTGAATAGCATATAATATCTTCATCCCCGCCGAATATCTGTAAATTTTATCCGCTAGACAATTTCTAATTTTATTTTTTTAAGCAGTGTGGTGATATCCAGCTTACTGCTTAAGTCTTCACTATCGGAAAGATCTCCTTCCTCTACCTCATCTGTTTGGAAATCCAGGGGATCATATTTGAAGATCGTCCACTGATCATCGGTATACTCTAATGCCGTAAGGTTCTCTACCCAGTCGCCACTATTTAAATAAGTAACCTTTCCGGATGCAGTAGTAATAGTTTTCATTTCAGGCTGATGAATATGTCCGCATACCACATACCCGTATCCATTTTCAGCAGCCAGGTCGGCAGCAGTATCCTCAAAACTATTAATAAATTTAACGGCATCCTTAAACTGGGCCTTCACTTTTTTAGAAAAGCTCATCTTCTCCCTGCCAAACAGTTTCAATCCCCAGTTTACGAAACTATTGATCAGGATCAGGCTGTCGTAACCTACTGCACCCATCTTTGCCAGCCATTTGGAATGCTGCATCGTTACATCAAAGATATCTCCGTGAAAAAACCATGCTTTTTTACCATTTAGTTCCAATACCAGCTTATTCTGCAGGTGGAAAGTCCCCATATCCATGTCGGCAAACTTACGCAGCAGTTCATCATGGTTCCCTGTCAGATAATAGACCGGCACTCCCTCCACCACAAATTTCATCAGCTTCCTAACAATTTTCATGTGGGTTTCAGGCCAGTATCTCTTGCTGAACTGCCAGATATCAATAATATCTCCATTCAGGATCAGCATTTTTGGTTTGATACTTTTCAGGTACTTTAAGAGTTCTTTGGCGTGGCAGCCATAAGTGCCCAGGTGGACATCAGAAATAACAGCAATATCTACTTCTCGTTTACACATCGTCTTCATCGATTGTCAGCTCATAAGGACTGAAGAAAAAGAAGACAAGCGCAATAATACAGACAACCATAGTTACTTCTTCCATAACAGTTCAGTTTATGTATACAAACATACCATACACAGGTTAATAAGCTATTAAGTTAATATTAAATCACCTAATTAAATAAAAAAAGGGCTGTTATTATGCAATGCCCCCAAAAAATTAGACACTTTTTGGGGGCATTGCATAATAACAGCCCTTTGATTAAGTTTAAGATGTAATCTTATGCCTTTTTATTTTTTTTATGATCTGAATAAAACGCAAATCCAAGACCTGCAAGCAGTAAAATAGAACCTGCAAGTGATATTTTCTCTCCTGTATAATAAGAAGCAGGATGGAAAATAAAATCGATCTTATGGTTTCCTGATTCCAGCTGCGCGGCACGAAGAACGTAATCAGCCCTGAAATATGGCTTTTCTACCCCATCTATATACATTTTCCAGCC
>Ga0233344_1000057_pt1 | contig 21471 bp, 17 predicted proteins | sample GEONDECOMP281_FD_180697 | JGI IMG/M metagenome (GOLD analysis project Ga0233344, IMG submission 180697) | Leaf litter microbial communities from Shasta-Trinity National Forest, California, United States - GEON-DECOMP-281 | ecosystem: Environmental > Terrestrial > Plant litter > Unclassified...
CATTCGATAACAAAAAGTTTAGCGTGAAACTAGCAGCCAACGATGTCTTTAATTTGGAGAAATGGCGCATTACCAGTGCCTTGCCAGGACAGAATTATGCCGTTAACGAGAAACAGGAAAGCAGGGTTTTCCGCTTAACCTGTACTTACCGTTTCGGCAGCAATGATATTAAAGGTGCACGTCAGAGAAGTAAAAGTTCTGCTGATGAAGAGAGCCGCGTGAAATCCGGAGGTTAGCAGCAGCTGCAAAATGTCTCTTTCACAAAAAGCATTACCAACTTTATTCTGTTCGGCGCCTGTTGTATACTGCTATTCAGGAAAATCAAAAAGCATTGATACCTTAAAACAGTAAAATTTCCTAAAGTTTTTAATTGCTAAAATATAAACATTTCTATGTGCAACTTTGACTTATAGAAAGCGTCAGTTTAATCATTCAAATAGTTTAAGATTTTGCCCGAAGGTGGATGCCAGAGGCGAATAGGTAAATAATAGTTAATAGTTAATACCAAAGGCCGGTTTTTAACCGGCCTTTAAAGTTATAGGTAATCCTATTTCAGCTTTGGATTGAGAAATGACCAATGAACTGTGAACACTTCCAACGTTCTCCAGTGTCGATAACTTCTGGCGAAGAAAAGCATTATAAGCATGCATATCAGGAATCATTATTTTTAGCATAAAATCATACTTCCCGGTAATATGGTAACATTCTAAAACTTCAGGAAAATCAGTTATACTTTTCTGAAAGGAGGCTAATGCATCCTCTCCGTGATTATTTAAGGCAATATGCGGGAAGGCCACCATACTACTGGTTATTTTTTCTCTATCGATCACAGCGACATATTTCTTGATATAACCCAGTTCCTCCAGTCGTTTTCTGCGGTCAAAAATTGGGGAAATAGTTCTGTTAAGGTTATATGCAAGTTCTTTATTGGTTAACCTTCCGTTTTCTTGTAATAAATTTAATATACCCAAATCAGTTGGGTCTAAATGCGAGTCCATGATAGTGTGACTTAGTAAAATATTCGGTTTGTCGGTTGATTAATGGCAATTCAAATATATGATAATTAGTAGATTGCACACAATAGTTATAATGAAAAAAATAAACCTTTAAAGCTTCCCCTCTGGCAGGTGCCAGAATTATTCTGCAGAAAGCTTACTGCAACTCGCTTTATAGGTGTTCACATCTAACCAGGATATTTTTTTTATAATCTAAAGTTCATAGAAAGTGTAATTCTGTTTTCATTTTTTCTAAGGTCGGGTCTCCAATCCGGATCAAGTGTATCATTCACAAAACCTGTTTGTGAAGTTGTGCCACCCGGACCAGCAAAGTAAGGAACATTGGCATGTCTGTGACCATACTCTATTCTAAAAGTCATGAACTGGCTTGGCATATAATCAAATGTTGCAGTTAATTGGGTCATTCTCAAATTATTTCCATCAGCAATTGCATTGTCAAATGCATTGGGAATAACATTTCCTGATGCATCACTAATTGCAGGAGCAGGAGAAAAAGCAAGATATAAGCCTGGATTGGTCACATAGTCGGCCCTCATGGTTAATCCGAATTTATTTTTATCAAACCATAATCTGCTGGATAGTGCACTACCCGTCATATAGTTCTTGCTTGCTTTAACACCTTCACCAGATTGAAAACCATAGTGGTTATTTAAACTGAAAGCAGCCTGTGATATTCCTTTTGCCTCTTTGTTTTTGTAATAACGGTAAACGATACTGTGATCATGGTGAAATCTTTTTACTGATGATAACTCTGTAGTACTGCTCCTGGTATCTGTACCGTAGTAAAAGTTGGCTACCAGCTGTAAATTTTCATTCGGACGATAATAGTTGGAAGAACCTAATCCCGGAGCTTTACTATAGCTGTTATAAGACTGCCATCCATTTAAGATCCATAGTTCTGTTTTAAAATCCTTTGTAGGGTAATATTGAAGTCTTGCTCCCTGGAAGTAAAAGGGGGTAAAATCACACACCATAGAACGCTGGTAACTCCAGTTTTCCTGAAGCACATAACTTTCTAAGCCGATGTAAGACATAAAAATTCCCATTTCTACATTCAGGCCGTAGTTCACATCGAAGTGGTATCCTGCTGCAGCTTCCCGGATGAACTTTAAGTTTTCTGTTCCTGTATTTCTTCCTCTAAACACAGAGGCATCAGTTTCCTGAACAATATTTAAACTGTTCCCGGTTTGCATCCAAAGTCTGCCGATTATATTTTTATAGTTACTTTCTATACCAAAACTTGCCTGGTTAATCGTAAATTCATTACTACGGCCTATAGAAGCAGAGATCGTTTGGGTATTATCTTTTGGCCGGGCAAAATTATAATTGAAATAGGCATCTACTAATGCCATTCCGGTTAATATGGTCTCTCCATTTTTATCTTTTAATACCAGAGGAAAATCTGTTTGCCTGTTTTGCCCGTTGACCCAGCCCAGATCGTAGCCGTCAAAAGGAACTTTGGATTGAGTGGTTGTATCTGGCTTTATCTGCTGTGCCGATGCCCGATAACCGAAAGATGAGATCGTAAGTGATAAAAGTAATGTGGCAGAAAATAATTGTTTTTTCATTTTATTGTCGTGTAATTTTATTTGTTATGTGCCACTTGACAATATTGAGTCCTATAAATAAGGTTTGTTTGTAACTGTTTGTATATCAAATGTTAAAATGGAATTTTGATTATTGATCATTAAAAATGACATAAAAACCTTTCCAAAATGGTATGGTTCTTTTCAAAAAAAATCGAAATATTAAAACTATAGAATAAGGATAGACAGACCTGCCTACCAGGATCTTAACCCGATCGGGGAATCATTTGAAGGGCTAAACACGATTAAAGAAAATCCAGACCTGGTTCCTCAAACTACACAGCGGATCTCCGTTCAATGTCGTGTGGGACCCCTACCAGTTATTACACGGGCTATTATATTAGAAGTTATGGTCATGGAGAATCCAGGCAGGTAAAGTTGAATTTTTTTATAATTTTGGAAATATAAAGGTTAAAGCCCCCGTAAATAAAGAGTCGGGCTTAAAAACTGAAACCGACAGGTTATAATGATGATCATTCATACATGGGTTTAATTAAAGATATTTATTCAAAAGCGTTTTACAGCAGGTTTGCAGATACCTTACAACAAGTGATTCCTTCTTTTAACAAGAAGGAGTTTTTGACGGTGATCTTTGGAGATCACTTTGAAGATAAGGAATGGAAAGACCGCATGAAACATACCACCAGGGTATTTCACCAGTTTCTTCCCGCTAATTTCCCCGAGGCATTAATTTTGATAAATCAAGTGATCACTCAATTAAGGAATGATAATTTTGGTGAAGACGGGCTGGCATTTATATTTTTTGCAGATTATATCGAAACCTACGGATTGGATGATTTTGAGAATTCTGTAAAAGCCCTTGAATTTGTTACCCAGTTTGTAAGCTGTGAGTTTGCAGTACGGCCATTTATATTAAAATACGGGGATCGGATGATTCAGCAGATGACTGAATGGTCAAAACATGAAAGTTATAAAGTACGGCGTTTTGCCAGTGAAGGAAGTCGCCCAAGATTACCCTGGGCAATGGCGATACCAGCATTGAAAAAAAATCCTGAACCGATCTTACCGCTGTTAGAAAATCTTAAAAATGATCCTTCAGAATGGGTAAGAAGGAGCGTAGCCAACAATATCAATGATATTGCTAAAGATCATCCCGATCTGGTTATTGAGCTTGCTGACCGCTGGAAAGGGGTAACTAAAGAAACAGATGCCATCATTAAACATGGATGCCGTACTTTACTAAAACAAGGGCATGCTGCGATCTTAAAACATTACGGACTGGAAAGTGAACAAATAGCACTGCAGGATTTTGAGATCCTTACCCCTGTAGTGAAAATTGGTGACAGCCTTGGTTTTTCTTTTGCAGTAACCAACCAGAATAAAGCTGCCCATACCGTAAGACTGGAGTATGGCGTTTATTATAGAAAAGCAAATGGTCAGCTCAGCAGGAAAGTATTTAAGATCAGTGAAAAGTTATATCAGCCCCTTATCAAAACATTAGTTCAGCGTAAGCAATCCTTCAAAGTCATTACCACTAAAAAGTTCTATACCGGCGAACATCAGCTATCACTGATCGTTAATGGAGAAGAAAAAGAAATAAAGGCCTTTACGATGATAGCACCTGCTGTTTAATATCTCCAGCTTTTAAGATCAGCTCCTTTAGGTGCCCTTGTTTTTACTTCTTCCGCCCATTTGTTAATAAACATGCGGTGGTAGCGGAGCCTGCTGATATAATTGGGCTGCGTATGGTCGCCATTCCAGCAGTGTTCTGCACGGTCGCCATAATCGATCTGGCAATTACACGTTGGGTTTTCTAGTTTCTTCAGCATATCCTCAGCCGTGTAAACCGCATTATTGAGGTAATAGGTGTCCATATCTCCTACATAAATATGGATCTTTCCTTTCAGGCTATTACCAATCTTTGGCCAGTCGCGCTTAATAATATGGGTAAGATCATAATTGTTCTTCCAGTACTCAGCCACCGAACTATCAATTACTCCGGTATACTTATCGTAAATTCTTTTTGGATACCCGTCACTATCCATCGGAGAAAATACAGCTTCCCAGATATCAAACTGTGCACCACTGCGGCTGCGGCTTCCCAATGCCAGTTCCCGCTGGTTCACTTCCTTAAAAGTAGCACTCACATGACCTAAATAATCGCGCTCTGCCGGCCGGGGAGTTTTTTTGAAATCACTGGAAGGATAGTAGGCATTTTTATCATGATAGATATCAGTAGTGGCAAAATGATGAAAGTCTATCGGATCTGGGCAGGCAGCATAACAGCCATTATATTCGTTGGGATAAAATACCTGTACTGCCAGGGCTTCCCATCCGCCTGTCGAGCCGCCATACATAAATCTTGCCCAGCCTTTTCCGATACCTCTAAACTGTTTTTCAACCTCTGGTATCAGCTCATAGGTTATTGCATCGCCATAAGGCCCCAGATTAGCAGAGTTCACTGCATAAGAATCATCGTAATATGGATTGGCATGCTGTATCTCCATCACTACTACTCTTGGAAATTTTGGACTTGTCCATAGTTTATAAAAATCAAAGGCCTCCTGCTGCACAATTTTATTATAACCAATCAGGTGAAAACGCGCTACTGTATCTGGTTTTAAATCTTTATCAGGCGGGGTAGGGCGAAATCCTTCCAGATCGGCCGGGAAATGTCCCTGAAAAACCGCTAAAGGATATTTCACATTTGGATGTGTATCAAAACCTTCGGGCAGGAGGATATTTGCACCAATAAACATGGGCCTTCCCCAAAATGCAGTAAGCAGCTTGCTCTGGATCCTGATGTGTTTAATATATTTGGTGTCAGCAGGCTGCTCTACCGGCGGGATAACTTTGTTAATATTGAGGGTAATTTCGCTGGATGATGCAGGATCAATATGGATTTTTACCGGAACAGAGTAGATATTGCCTGGTGCACTGTTCCACGATTGTCCTTCACCGCGATCCATGGGCAGTTTTACCGTCTGACCGGTTTTTAAATGAAACGTTTCATATTTATGCAGCAATACCTGCACAAAATAATCTCCTGCAGGCACATCACTTAATCTTTCAATAGGATAACCGAAAGCCTGTACATCGATCAGTTGTGCAGTGCCCGGTTTCCATTGGTTAATATCTTCTCCAAATACCAGCTGCGTTTGCAGGTCGTCGCCAACCTGAAAGCGGGGTTCTTTTTTATTGTTTTTAGAGATCAGTAACAACAGCCTTCCGTCCAGTGGTTCCTTTTCACTTAATTCCGGATCAATATTTACCCTAAATGTTTGCGCGGTGCCCGTCAAAGTAAGGGCTAGAAAGAAAAGAATAAGGAATTGTTTCATGGTTAAAGCGTTTTTACTAATATAGTGAAACTATAAATATCTTTTTTATTAAAAAATGTTACTGTAAAAACCCGGTTGCTTTGAGTGTAGAAAGTGGTTTTACTGTGCATTTATGTACAAATGATGTTCAGTATCGAACATCATGGAAAATAAATTATTTTAATGGCCTGATAATCATATATTTATTGCGATAGGTTAAACTGGCATCAAATTCGTAAATAGTCGGACAAATCAATTTATATGTTTTTCATTAACCTTAAAATAGCACTTAGAAATCTTCAAAGGAACAAGGGATTTTCCTTTATCAATATTGGCGGACTGGCTATTGGTTTAACCTGCTGCTTGCTGCTGCTACTGTATGTAAACTATGAATGGAGCTATGATAAACAGTTTAAAAATATAAACCGCATCTATATTGCTATGCTCAACCATACCAATGACGGAACCATGGGTACAGGGGCATTTACACCCAGTAAATTGGGTCCTGCAGCCTTACAGAATTTAGCGGGTATAGAAGAAGCTGCCCGTGTCAATTCTCATTGGGGTGTTCTTTACAGTCATGGAAATAATAAATTCAGACTTGCTGCCTTAGATGTAGATCCTTCATTTTTAAAAATATTTGATTATACAGCTGTAAGCGGAAATCTTGCTTTAGCTTTAAATATGCCCAATGGCATTGTCTTAACAGAAAGTATAGCAAAGAAGTTATTTGGCACTGAGGACCCTGTTGGACAGAGCCTGCAGTGGGATAACCGCAAAATATTAAAAGTAACGGCGGTGATCAAAGACCTGCCTAAAAATCAGACTTTTCAGTTTGATGTATTACAAAGCTGGGCATTTGATGAAGAGGTGAACCCTGAAATAAAGAAATTTGAATGGGGATTGATCTCTTGTCAAACGGTCTTTAAATTAAAGGAAAATGCTTCTTTCACAGCAGCAGACGCAGCGTTAAGAAAGATGATCAAAACAAATGATCCAGCTACGGTTTTTGAAGCATTTTTATTTTCTTTTGCCAGGCATCATCTTTATGATGAATTTGCGAATGGGAAGCTTATTGGTGGTAAAATAGACCAGGTAAAACTGTTCGTATTTCTTGCTTTTTGTGTACTGCTGATTGCCAGTATTAACTATATGAATCTTTCCACAGCACGTTCAGAAAAAAGAGCCAGGGAAGTGGGCGTACGTAAAGCACTGGGTTCTACAAGAAAGCTGCTAATGGGCCAATTTGTATTGGAATCGTTATTGTTTTCATTGATCGCCATGCTGATTGCTTTTGCTTTGCTGGAACTTAGCCTTCCCTACTTTAATCAATTATTGGATATCTCTATTCAGATCAGCTATAGCTCTTATTTGTTCTGGGCCACGTTATTATCGCTCATTTTAATCACAGGCTTGCTGGCTGGCAGTTATCCAGCAATTTATTTATCTTCATTTACGCCGATAAAAGTTTTAAAGGGTTTTAAAGGTGGCAGCGGAGCTTTATCTATTCGTAAGGCTTTAGTGATTATACAGTTTAGCTTGTCGATATGCATGATCATTTGTGCCATCATTATTTACACACAGATCCGGTTTATCAAAAACAGGCCATTAGGGTTTAATGCGCAAAACCTCGTGCAAATGCAAATGGATGGTGATTTTAGAGATCCTGTAAAATCAGCATTCATGAAGCAGGAACTGATAAAATCAGGTGCAGTTGTTGCTGCAGCTGAATTAAGCTCCAGCCTGATTAGTGCGGCTAATAGTTCTGACGAGTTTATATGGCCTGGAAAAGCGGCAAAGGAGGAGGTTTCTTTTCAATACAGGAGCACAGGATTTAACTATGTAAAAACCGTTGGTGCTGTATTAGTTGCAGGCAGGGATTTTTCACCAGCATTTAAAGCTGATACTTCTACTTCATTGCTGCTCAATGAAGCTGCCGTAAAAAGAATGGGATTAAAAAATCCAATAGGAAAACAGATCAGATGGGGCAATAGTGAGCCTTTAACAGTTATTGGGGTGATTAAGGATTATTCAAATGATGGCCCCGGATCAAAAACTTTGCCTACTGTGTTTTATAACAACCCTGGCCGAATTGAGAAGATGCTGCTTCGGCTTAACCCTATGCAGTCTTTAAATGCGTCTATCAATACTATTAAAGAAATTAGTCAGCGTTTAAACCCTGCATATCCTGCAGATCTGCAATTTATAGATCAGGCAATGGCAGAAAAACTAAAAAGCGAACAGCTGCTGAGCGTTCTTTCCAATCTTTTTGGAGGCTTCTGCATTTTTATTTCTTGTTTAGGATTACTGGGGCTTGCCTTGTATATGGCCGAGCAGCGCCAGAAAGAGATCAGTATCAGAAAGGTTTTAGGGGCAGATTTGCAAAGTATCCTCATTCTGCTGAATAAAGATTTTATGAAGCTGGTCCTGATCTCTAATATGATTGCCTTCCCCGTTGCTTATATTTTAGCCAGTCAATGGCTGCGAAAATATGATTACAGAATTGATATGAGTATCTATCCATTTCTAATGGCCGCTTTTATGTCGCTCCTGATTGCCTTGTTAACCGTTAGTCTGCAAACATTTAAAGTGGCTAAAGCCAATGCGATCGATGCACTTAAATATGAATGATTTTATTTGCCTTGTAGACTACACCAATTATTGCGTTTATTGTGATAGCGGTTCTCAAATCAAAAAAAACAGTTTAACGAATAGTATTTATGCTAAAATAAACTTATATTAGAAATACAATAATCATATAACATTATGGAGTTTTTATCCTTTAGTATCGGTTTTGTGGCAATTGTAATGGTTGTATGGTTGCTGCTGATTATAGCTTTAGGTAATTATGGCAGGGATACAGAGCTGGGGTATTGGGGATGCATCCTGCTGGCCTTATTCACCACACCGGTAATTGCGTTTATCGTGATCTTGGTTCTCAAATCAAAAAGAAACGGACCGTCTTTTTAAAAGCCATTAAAAAATCTAATCAATGTGAAAATACACCTTTTCATTTTGAATCGATTTAAATAGTCTATTTTTTTTAAAAGTAGTTTTAAATGCAGTAAATAGCATTATTACCAATTTTTGACGGTAAGGCATGGCACTTGATATACCAGTGTAAATGTTTGTTATGAATTCAAAACACGAAATTATCCAATCGCCGGTTCTTAAAGAAATCATCAGCACTTACGCAGATCTTTGGGCAGATATCATGCTCGGTAAAAATCTTGAAAATCACAGGAACAAAATAGAAAATGATCTGCATTATGTAGAGCAGCTCGCAGTATTGAAAGAGAAAGAAGGAAAAGATAACTCGCAGCTGGTTAAAATTGCCAATCAGCTGTATTGTCTAAAGCTGATCATTCTAAAGAAACTCAAGTTACGGCTATAGTTAAATTGTATAAAACTATTTAACTATAGCCCTTGGCATATACATGATAATGCATACGCCGATCAAGGCAATCAATGCACCGAGCAGGTCGTATCTGTCGGGTTTAAAACCATCCACCTTCCAGGCCCATATCAGTGCCATTACAATAAAGATACCGCCGTAGGTGGCATATACACGTCCAAAATCTGCCGTTTGCCAGGTGGCCACTATCCCATAAGCAATCAGGATCAAGCCGCCAAAAATTCCATACCAGATAGGTTTGCCTTCTTTTAGCCATAACCAGATCAGGTAACCACCGCCAATTTCGCAAAGGCCTGCCAGTATAAAGATCAATAGAGATTTAAGTATTGTCATAGGATAAAGTTATAATTTTTGGCCACTCCTTAGATCTATAATCTAAAGTTCATAGAAAGCGTAACCCTGTTTTCGTACTTTCTCAGATCAGGCCTCCAGTTTGGGTCAAGTGTATCATTGATGAATCCTGTTTGAGAAGTTGTTCCACCCGGACCAGCAAAGTAAGGAACATTGGATTGGCGGTGACCGTATTCCAGCCTGAATGTCATATACTGGCTCGGCATAAAATCAAAGGTTGTGGTCAGCTGTGTAATTCGAAGGTTATTTCCTGCTGCAATAGCTTCATCAAATGAATTGGGAATAATATTTCCTGTAGCCGGATCGGTGATTGCCGGAGCCGGTGTGAAGGCCAGGTATAAACCTGGATTAGTCACATAATCTGCTCTTACTGTCCATGCGAATCTGTTTTTATGAAACCACAGCCTGCTGGCTAAAGCACTGCCAGTCATGTAATGGTTTTTAGCTTTATAGCCATCGCCATACTCAAAACCATAGTGGTTATTTAAGCTGAATGCAGCCTGTGATATGCCGGATGCCTCTTTATTCTTAAAGTATCTGTATACAATGCTGTTATCGTGGTGAGCTCTTTTTATAGAGGATAATTCTGTGGTGTGACTCCTGCTGTCTGTTCCATAATAAAAGTTTGCGACCAGCTGAAGGTTTTCACTGGGGCGGTAATAGTTTGAAGAACCCACACCAGGAGCTTTACTGTAGCTATTATAAGATTGCCAGCCATTCACTATCCAGAATTCTGTTTTAAAATTTTTGGAAGGATAATATTGAAGTCTGGCGCCCTGAAAGTAAAATGGTGTAAACTCACAGACCATAGAACGCTGATAACTCCAGTTTTCCTGTAAAACATAACTCTCCAGACCAATATAGGATACAAAAATTCCCATTTCTACATTCAAACCATAGTTCACCTTAAAATGGTAACCTGCAGCCGCTTCTCTTATGAATTTTAAGTTTTCTGTTCCTGTATTTCTTCCCCTGTATACTGAGGGATCGGTTTCCTGAACAATGTTTAAGGTGTTTCCTGTTTGCAGCCAAAGTCGCCCAATAATATTTTTATAATAGCTTTCTATGCCAATACTTGCCTGGTTAATGGTAAACTCATTGGTTCTCCCGAAAGAAGAAGAGGAGTTCTGGGTATTGTCTTTAGGACGGGCAAAATTATAATTGAAGTAACCATCCACCAAAGCCATTCCTGTTAAGATCACCTCACCGTCTTTGTCTTTCAGGGTAAGCGGAAAATCTGATTGTCTGTTCTGTCCGCTTACCCAGGTAAGGTCGTAACCATCAAATGGGACTTTAGGTTTAGTAGTATCGGGTTTTACTTCCTGTGCCAACCCCTCAAAGCAGAGGGGAGTGAGGATAAGCAGCAGCAATAGCTTAATTAGAGGTAATGATTTTTTCATAGATTGGAGCGCATTAGATTTAGCTGTCTTTTTTCTTCCAATAATTATTCCGTTAGATTATATTTTATGATAACTTGTTGATATACATTGTCTTATTTTAAGATGTGGATAATCTATACTAAAAAACAACTAGTGAAATATTTTCAAAATGGGGTGGTGTTTCTCAAATTGGAGCCCGATGGGCAATTAGTTTATTATCAAAAAATTACATTAAATTCGTATCCATGTATCTAGATACCAGAGAAGCAGCAATCCCGAAATTTGTGTTTGAGCCAGACAAGGCTACTGGAAATCCAATGTTCAGGATCAATAGAAATGACAGCATTGTTAATTATAAAAGAACAGATTTTTTATCTCCTCACCGCAAGGACTATTATTTTATGGCCTTTGTAAAAAAAGGCAGGGGGCGCCATTGGATAGATATCACTCCGTACGACTTAAAGCCAGATACATTTTATTTTACTGTTCCCAGCCAGGTTCACCTTAAGGAAGAAACAGAGCCCCTATCTGGCTTCACTCTTAGTTTTACTACTGATTTTCTTGCATCGGATAACAATGGTACGTTAAAGGACCTGCCCGTTATATTAAATCCGCATAATGGGCATGAGTTATCTTTAAACCCACAGGATCTTGATTTTATAACCGATATTTTAGAGAAGATAGAGACAGAATATCTCTCTAAGGATACCTGGCAGCATAACATGTTACTTGCCTATGTAAAAATCCTGTTGATTTATCTGAGCAGGTTATACAATGAGCAATTCAGTGAAAAGGAGCTTTTTCCCGGCAGGTTATTGCTTAAAAATTATCTTTCTAAAATTGATGAATCATTTACGGAGTTGCACGAAGTAGCGGCCTACGCAGAAATGCTGAATATCTCAGCCGGCCATTTAAGTGAACTGGTGAAAGAGCAAAGTGGAAAACCCGCAATTGTTCATATCCATGAGCGCTTGATACTGGAAGCTAAGCGCTTGCTTTTTCATACTGATTATGCCATCAAAGAAATCGCATTCCACCTCGGATTTGAAGATGCTTCTTACTTTAACAGGTTCTTTAAACGTATCACTACTTATACCCCGGTGTTCTATCGAAACAACTTCCGCGAAATGTACCATTGAAACCATTAAGCGTGTTGTTTTAAATTTATAGATAGCTCTAGTTTTGTTCTATAATTATGAAGCAGATGAAAACAGCATTAATAACAGGTGCCAATAAAAGTATTGGTTTTGAAACAGCCCGCATACTGGCTCAGCAAGGTTATTTTATTTATCTCGGCAGCCGCGATATCAGCAAGGGAGAAGAGGCCGTTGCCCGGCTTAAAGCAGAAGGACTAAACAATTTGGAAGCCGTACAGATAGACATATCTAGTAAATCATCAATTGAGGCCGCACAAAAAACGATCAGCCAAAAAACAGATACACTGGATCTGCTGATCAATAACGCAGGTATATTGGGAAGTTTACCTCAAAATGCGTCGACGATGCCTACAGATCAGATTCGTGACGTATTTAACACTAATTTCTTTGGCGCTATCGATGTAACCCAGATTTTTCTTGCCTTGCTTGCGCGATCAGAAACTCCTGTGATTGTTAATGTCACTTCAGGATTGGGCTCACTTACTTTGCACAGCGATCCATCATGGGCATATTATTCCTTCAAAGCAGTTGCTTACGGTCCTTCAAAAACAGCCCTTAATGCGTATACTGTTGCTTTGGCTTATGAACTTAAAGACAAAGGTTTTAAAGTCAATGCCGTTGATCCTGGATATACTGCAACAGATTTTAATCAGCATAACGGACATTTAAGTGTACAAGATTCAGCGGCTTTTGTTGCCAGCTATGCAACTATTGGCGCAGACGGACCAACAGGTAAATTTTTTAGTCATGATATTACTGATGAAAGCCATGAAAGTCCCTGGTAATCCCATCATAAGAAGAAATTAAAAAAAAGGAGACCAAAAGGTCTCTTTTTTTAGTTAAATAAAATATCAAATTCAATTTCTTTTAAATGATTTTTTAGATTTTTATTGCAAAGTACATCTACCCATATATTGGCGGCATATGGGATGCCGACTCGTTAAACCCTGCATCAAGGCAGCTATATCTTCCCTAATAATATGATGAGGATGACAAATCTGATAAATACTGATTGATAAATAGATTATTTACGTATTTCTACTCCATTTTTAATTTCTAAAAACTTCGTTTCTCTGTTCTTGTAGAAAGGGATATAAACTTAACACTAAATCAAAAGCTTATGTTTTATCATGCAAAAGAACTAATGTTTAATGCCAGGGTCTCTAAGCCAGATCCAAGGTTTGCCAGGTTGCTGCTGGAGCAATTTGGCGGTTGTAATGGAGAGTTAAAGGCAGCAATGCAGTACTTCACACAAGCATTTACCATGAAACAGCCTTATCCTGATAAGTATGACATGCTGATGGATATTGCTACAGAAGAATTTAGTCACCTGGAAATTGTTGGTGCCACCATTCAAATGCTGCTTACCGGGGTAAATGGAGAGCTCAAACTGGCCTCTGAGCAGGACGAGATCTCTACGCTGCTTGATGGTAAGGCTGCTAAGGAAAGTTACATTCATGAAGCAATGGTTAATCCTCATTTTTATGCCCTTACTGGTGGTGGTCCTGCGGTTACAGATTCTAATGGAATTCCATGGTCTGGAACTTATGTAAATGCGAATGGTGATCCAACAGTTGATATGCGGTCTAACATGGCAGCAGAGTCAAGAGCAAAAATCGTCTATGAATATTTAATGAAATATACAGATGATCCTTATGTAAAGGAAACACTTAGGTTCTTGATGACCAGGGAGGTAGCACATTACCAAATGTTTGAAGCTGCTTTAGAGACCATTCAGCCTAATTTCCCTCCCGGAGTTTTACAGAGTGATCCCCGTCATAGCAATACCTACTACAATATGTCGCAGGGAAATCAGAGCAGAGGGCCCTGGAATGAAGGTGTGAGTACTCAGCTTGGTGAAAATTGGCAGTATGTGATCGACCCTCTGGAAAAGGTACGTGCAACCAACGGCCTTACCGATAAGGAAATTGAAGGTTCTTCAAGAACCCAGGAATCTGTTGAAGAAGCCAATGAAACACTAAGTGAGATCAGGAACGAAGAAATTGAAATGTCTACCACTACCGAAGGCAATCAATGGAGCACCTATGATTAAAATAGTATATTGTTAAAAACAGCAATGGGTTTGATAAGAGCAAAACCATTGCTGTTTAAACTTTAATAAAACTAATAGATAGAAAAAACGTTGAAAAGAGTTCACCGTTTTTATGAAATAACTTCATGTCAATAGCCCAAACAATAACAGCAATGGCTGAGCAATCCAGTCAGTTATATTTCTCTTTTGATGTTCAAAATAATAAGTTTATCTATCAGAATCATGCGCTGAAATCTTTTTTAGCTATTGGTGCGGATTTTAATTTCACTAACATCTGCAGGTTAATTCATCCTGAAGATATCCCTTATTTTCTTTCGAAGATACGCGAAGGTCTGAATGGCTTACCCATTGATAAAATGGAGTTCAGGGTTCTTATTAATGGAGTTGAACATTGGCTTCGTTTGTTTGCAGTATTGCTCAAAGATGAAAACGGAATTTCATCTTTGACTGGCTTTGCTGAGGATATATCTGTTTCAAAAACTTATTTTGAAACGTTACACCAGCACAATACTAAAAAAAACGCCATTCTAAATATTCTTTTTCATGATCTGGCGGGCCCGATCGGGATTATTGACAGTATATCTTCCTTATTGAGAAGTGAAACTAATATTTTGAATAATTTAAAAGTAGAAAAGTATATTTCTATTATTAGTCAAACCAGTAAAGCATGTGGTAAATTAATTCGTGACTTTATCAATCAGGAATTTTTAGAGAGCACCAATGTTAAGTTGTTAAAAACAAGAGTTGATTTACTTTACCGGCTTAGAGACACCGTTTATCAATATCAAGCCAGTCAAAGTGAGACTGGAATCACCTTTAATTTCATGACTTCTTTAACGAATTTATTGATAGAATTAGACGAAGATAAATTTCTTCAGGTTGTTCATAATTTAATATCAAATTCTCTTAAGTTTACGAAGGATGGCGGTTCGATTGATATCATGCTGGAAGAAAGCGTTAATTTCGCGATATTAACTATAAAAGACAGCGGCATAGGCATACCACCGCAATTCCATTCCACTCTTTTTGATAAATTTACCAATGCCCGTAGAATTGGTTTACATGGGGAGCATTCTATCGGATTAGGTATGTCTACCATTAAAACTATTATTGAATGGCATGGAGGGACAATCTCGTTTGAAAGCGCAGAAAATATCGGCACTACTTTTCGTATTAGCCTTCCCAAGTAAAGATTACTAATCTATAATTCCCTGCTTTAATGCATATTTGATCAATGCAGCGGTATTCTTACATCCGGTTTTTTCAATGAGTGCCTGCCTTTGTCCTTCCACTGTTCTTTTACTAAGGAATAATTTCTCAGACATTTCTGAATTGGTGAAGCCTTCAGCTACTAAACTGATCAGCGCTATTTCTCTGCTATTAAGTTCAACATCAGGTTTCTCACGCAACCGGAGAAATGAATTTGATATTGATTTTTCATAATATTGATTTGAAAGTTCTGAACAAATATATTTTTTACCATTCAGCACATGCTTAACGGCAAAAATTATCTCTGCCAGATCAGAAGTTTTCAAAAGATAACCTTCGGCACCGGTCGTGAAAGCCTTATGAATCTCATTTTCATCAGTCACCATAGTCAAAATAATGATATGTACGTGAGGATGCTGCGCCTTCATTTCTTTAATCAAGGTAAACCCATCCATATCTGGCATCTTCAAATCAGAAATCAAAATGTCTGCGCTGATCCCACTATTTAATTGTTGCAGTGCTGCTGTACCAGAATTAGCTTCACCAACAATGCAAATATTGCTGTCGGATTCTAAAAGGATTTTTATTCCTTCCCGAACAATGGTATGGTCTTCTGCCAATATTATATTTATCATTTTAATTTAATATTAGGTTACAAAATGATCAGGTTAACAATGCCATGAATTTTTCAAGCGGATGGTAAACGTTCATTTTTAGAAATGGTTTTTTCTAATTAAAAAAAGTACAAAATTCATCTTTTTGAAAATTATGCAGGCCAAAGAAACATGATATAATTACGTTTTACAACCGTGTTGCTACTTAATTTGATGGTATTAATACCTAAAATAATTCTTACAAATTTTACAAATCTTACGCTAAAGCTATAATTGATAGGATTTAAGAAAGAACGGCTTTGCATTGCCGCATTGATCAATTTCGGCGGCATAAAGTTTGGTCACCTTCTGTAAACAATAAGTAAAGCTATCATGGAAAATCAACTAAACAATGAAGAAGAACTGGCTAACAGCACAATTCCTTCAAACAATGAACAAAATGGAACAGAAGCTGATACTGCGAAGGATCATAGTGAAGACTGGGATCCGCTTCAGGATGAAAACGATGTTTCTGCAGATGATGATGAAAAAATAACAGATGATGACGACAGTGAGGGAGAGCTTAATGATGATGATGTTAGCGAGGGCGACCTGACTGACGATGATACAGATGATTTAGACCTGGATGAAAGTACAGGGAATTCTGGCCTTTAGCAATTGCACTTTTTGACACAGGTTAAGACAATATCTCTGAGGAAGTAAAGGAATTTGCTTTAAAAACTTTGCCTGTACTCAATACACATTATCAAACAGCTGTTGTCATTCAATCTTTTTATGATAGCATAGATACAGGATCTGGTTACACGCACAATCGCGTCTTCCGGATGCAGAATTTCGGGGTATGGTTTGTACTGGTTCAAACCCTAAATGCCCCCCTGTAATCTATTGCTATCATAATTAGGATATTAATTAATTAGCTATTATAAGATCTAATCGTACAGCCAATTTATCTTTATTGCGTTTTTAAATCAATAGGTGAATGAAGTGTATACATACCTTTTCTAAGTATTAAATTACGATTAAGGCAGAAAGAATCTGGCTGATCGAAAAATGTGCCCCGCATACAAATTCATCAGCAGCACCATAATAAACCGTTAAGGTATCACCATTAATGATATGACCATTCGTAAATACCACATAACCAAAAAAGCCACTCAGTTCATAAGTTTCCAGTGGCCTCATAATAGGTTCTTTGGTTCGCGATATTATTTTAGAAGGATCTTGGAGATCCATTAAAAAGGCACCCAGGCAATATTGATTATGTGCATTGGCACCATGGTAAATTTCCAGCCATCCCTGTTCTGTTTTTATGGGCGCAGCGCCAGCTCCAACCCTTGCACTGTCCCACAGCTCATCACGGGTTTTAACAATGCACTGATGATTTCCCCAGTGTAATCCATCAGGAGACTCTGCCAGCCAGATAAAATTACCGCCCAGGTCTACGCTGCTTGGCCGGTGCAACGCATAATACTTACCGTTAATTTGTTCTTCAAAAATAGCACAGTCTTTATTATGCGGGGGAAATAGTAATCCCTTTACCTCGAAATTCTTCCAGTCGCGGGTAGTGCGCAGTCCCACGCAAACACCACTTTCAGAAACTGCAGTATAGGAGAGGTAATAGGTGTCTTTTATTTTCGCCACTCTGCAGTCTTCAATTCCAAACCTTTCCATCGCTCCAATTCCGAAAAGGGGACTGTACCCTTCCGGCTCTTCGAAATGAATACCATCAGTGCTGCATAATAATCGTAGATGTGAAATAGTGGTTAGATAATCCAGTCCTTTATAATTAAAAACCCTGGCATCAGTAGAGATCAGATCAGGATCATTTAACGATACTTCTATAACTTCAGTTTTTCCGTGACTTCGCAATAGGGGTACGTATACGAAACCTTCTTTCTGCTTTATACTTTCTGCCACTCTTACCAGTAACCATATTTTGTTATCGTACGTGAAAACGCCTGGATTAAGTAAACTGATAATTTGCATTTCATTGCTGGTTGCAGCAATGTCTTTTGGTAATAATAACGGGTTTTCCGGAAACCGCTGAGCGAGATCTTTCATGAAAGATTTTAACAAAAGTTTTTTTATAAAGTTTGAAGATAAAATCAATCATCCTTCGGGGACGGATTTTTTATAAAACTTTTTATGGCTATTTCATCTTTAATAAAAAAAACATTTAGCCATGGATAATAAACAGAAAGTTGGAAGTCCTGATAAGGATAAAGTGAATGTAAATGAAGCCTACGAATTAGAGTATTGGGCAAAAAAGTTTAAGGTAAGTCCTGCTGATTTAAAAAAAGCTGTAAAAGAAAATGGTACTGCTGTTAAAGATCTGGAGAAACACTTTAAAAAATAGTATGATGACTCTTTCCAAATACGTTGCCAAAAGGGATTTTACTAAAACTGCTGAGCCTAAGGCTGGTGTAAGTAAAGATAAGAACAAATTGTTATTTGTGATCCAGAAACATGATGCTTCACATCTGCATTATGATTTTAGACTGGAAATGGACGGTGTATTAAAAAGCTGGGCGGTACCAAAGGGTCCTTCTACTGATCCAAAGACTAAAAGATTGGCGATGATGGTAGAAGATCATCCTTTCGATTACCGGAATTTTGAAGGAACTATTCCTAAAGGTGAATATGGCGGTGGTACCGTTATTGTATGGGACGAAGGCTTTTATGAGCCTATAGAACCCATAAAGGGTAAAAAGGCACAAGAGAAACACTTATTAAAACAGCTGGCATCGGGATCTGTTAAAATTATACTCCATGGTGAAAAAGTAAAGGGCGAATTTGCATTGGTAAAAACCCATGGGATGGGAGAGAACGGATGGCTGCTGATCAAACACAATGATCAATTTGCCAGTAAAGATGATATCACTAAAAAGGATAAATCTGTTTTATCGGGTAAAACGATAAAAGCCATGGAAACCAGCAGTGATAAAGTGTGGAAAGACGGCCACGAAGCGGATAATGATCCTGAAGAGCCGGGAGAAATTGTAGAAGAGCCCGGAGAAACTGTAGAAGAACCAGGAGAGACCACAGAGGAACCCGAAGATCAGCCTGTTAAAAATCCTGAAGATGAACCTTTAACGGAGAAAGAGCTTAAAGCACTTTTAAAAAAGGCTCCAAAAGCGAAAATCCCTATAGGAATGAAACCTATGCTCGCTACTCTGGTAGATGAACCATTCGATGATCCTCAATGGATCTTTGAGGTAAAGTGGGATGGCTATCGTGCTTTAGCTTTTTTGCAAAAAGGGGATGTGCAGGTATTATCCCGGAACAATAAACAGTTCAATGAAAAATTTTACCCTATTTATCAGCTTTTACAAAAATGGACTGATCTTGATGTTGTGCTGGATGGGGAGATCCTGGTGATCACTGATAAAGGAATCTCAAATTTTGGTAACCTTCAAAACTGGAGGAGTGAGGCGGATGGAAATCTGGTTTATTATGTATTCGACCTGCTCTGGTATAATGGAAAAGATTTGCGAGGCTTAGCGTTGAGTGAGCGTCAGGCTATTTTAAAAAGTATTCTTCCTATTGATGATGACAGCATACGGCTGAGCCAGGTTTTTCATGCCAGCGGAATTGATCTTTTTCATGCCGCTCAGAAAATGGGATTGGAAGGTATCATTGCCAAAAAATCAAACAGTACATATACTGCTGATGCCAGGTCTTCGGAGTGGCTAAAGATTAAAGTTCATCAAAGGCAGGAAGTGATCATTGCCGGGTTTACAAAAAATGAGAATACGTCTAAGCAGTTCAGTTCACTTTTATTGGGTGTTTATGAAAATGGGGCTTTGCAATATGCAGGTAAAGTGGGAACAGGATTTTCTGATCAGCTGCAGAAAGAAATGATGGCGCAGTTTAAGCCATTAATTACTGATAAAAGTCCTTTTGATGAAATTCCTGATGTAAATAAGCCTTCCCGGTTTAGGCCTAACCCCCCAAAAGCCAAAGCGATATGGCTCAGGCCGGAGCTGGTTTGCGAAGTAGCCTATGCCGAAGTGACTACCGATGGTGTTTTTAGGCAGGCTTCTTTCCAGGGAATGCGCATAGATAAAAAAGCAAAAGACGTGATCCGCGAAATACCCGCTGCGGTTGAAGAAGTGATAACCGAAGAAGTAAAAGTTCCTAAAACATTACTCAATCCTAAAGATGAAACACAAGTACGGCAGGTGAAAGGGCATGAGTTAAAATTCACCCACCTCAGTAAATTATACTGGCCGGAAGATAAAGTGTCAAAAAGGGAAATGTTTAATTACTATTACCAGGTGGCGCCCTATATCCTTCCTTATTTGAAGGACAGGCCCATGTCGCTGAACAGGTTCCCCGGCGGGATCCACAGCAAAGGTTTTTATCAGAAAGATGTAACCGGCAAGGCACCTGAATGGGCCAAAACATTTGCACATGAAACAGATGAAGGAAAACATAACAATTACCTGGTAGGAGATGATGTAGACACCTTGCTCTGGATGGCCTCTTTGGGCTGTATAGAAATGAATCCCTGGTTTAGCAGGGTAGAATCGCCTGATTATCCCGATTACTGCGTAATTGATCTCGATCCCGATAAAAACACGTTTGATCAGGTGGTTGAAGCAGCATTGCAGGTTAAACAGGTACTGGATGCAATCGACGTTCCTTCCTATTGTAAAACTTCCGGGTCTACAGGCATGCATATTTATATCCCGCTGGGTGCAAAATATTCCTACGATCAGTCTCAGATGTTTGCAAAGATTATTGTAAACCTGGTACATCAGCAAATACCGGAATTTACCAGTCTGGAACGTTTTATTGCAGACAGGGAAGGAAAGATGTATCTGGATTTTCTGCAAAATCGTCCCGGGGCAACGATAGCCTGTCCATATTCTTTACGCCCAAAACCGGGTGCAACAGTATCTATGCCGCTTCATTGGGATGAAGTAAAGCCAGGTTTGAAAATGAAGGACTTTACGATATTTAATGCGGTTGACCGGTTAAAGGAAACTGGTGATCTTTTTAAGGGAGTATTAGGAAAAGGGATTGATCTGGAGAAGACCATTCAAAAGGCGAAGCGTAATTTTAAGTAATATCCTTAAGCCATGAATAATCCTGTAATTGCCATTGATATGACCTTGCGGTTTAAATATTTAGCATGTTCCTTTGTGTATTAGATATTTATAACCGTTTTATAAGTATACCACAGCACATTTATAGATCAATCCGACATGCGAATAGTTACACTTGAAGAACACATTTCCTTTCCGGAAATGACCAGCAAAATACCAAAAGAAGCGCAGGGCGGTTTTGGTCAATCCGAAGTAATGCAGCGCTTAGCCCCAAAACTGGCCGATATTACCGGAGACCGTTTAAAATCAATGGATGATAATGGCATCACCATGCAGGTACTTTCGGTGGATAGTTTGGGTGC
>Ga0233344_1000058_pt1 | contig 21292 bp, 24 predicted proteins | sample GEONDECOMP281_FD_180697 | JGI IMG/M metagenome (GOLD analysis project Ga0233344, IMG submission 180697) | Leaf litter microbial communities from Shasta-Trinity National Forest, California, United States - GEON-DECOMP-281 | ecosystem: Environmental > Terrestrial > Plant litter > Unclassified...
AGGCAAATCTGAGGATCATTCAGGCTGTAGGGGATAAACTTGGGCTTAAGGAAAGCCAGGTTAAAGTAAATATCCAGCGCTATGGCAATACCACTGCGGCAACTATACCCTTGTGTATGTGGGAGTTTAAGGAAGATTTTAAAGAAAATGATAACCTGCTGCTCACTGCTTTCGGGGCTGGATTCTCCTGGGGTGCCACCTATTTAAAATGGGGGAAATTAAGGGGATAATCTTTATGTTAACACGTGCTGTTGCCATATTACTATTATTTTGTTCAATTGCGGTAAATCTGTCGGGATTATTTGTTTTCGCCGGATTTGAAATGAACAGGGGTTATATTGTAAAAGAGCTGTGTATCAATAGGGATAAACCTCAGCTGCATTGTAATGGCAATTGTTACCTCATGAGGAAACTCAAACAGGCACAGGAGAAAGAGCAGAAGCAGGAACACCAGTTTCAAAAAGTTCAGCTGTTACAGCAAGCGATCTTTAACATTCCATTTATATTCAGACAATATTCTTTTAAAGCGATATTACAGTGCATTCCTTATACCACAGGGATGCCTGTTGCTATTACAAGTACCATCTTTCAGCCTCCGCGGGTACTCTGCTGATCTATTTTTTTATGCTGAAGCTGTTTACAGTTATCAGCTGAGGCTTTTGCCTTACTCTATTTAAGCCGCTTTAGCGGGATTTTTGACTATAAAATAATATTAACAGATGAAGAGCGTAATCATAGTGCTTGCCTTTGCAGCAATAGCAATTTCTTGTACCCAGCCGCAGCAGGCGAGCTATAAAACAGAAAGGGATGAAGTGATGAAATTCCATGATGTAGTGATGGAAGACCATGGTAAACTGATCGGCAACCAAATAAAACTGGATGAATTGCTGAAAAACATGCCTGCCCTGAAAAAGCAATTTCCTGCCGTAGATACGGTGAAAGAAAGAGAGGCGATGAAAGGTGTGCTGGGTCAGTTAAATAAGACCGAGGATCTGATGAATGACTGGATGCATCAGTTTGAACCCGATGTAACCGGTAAATCCAACGAGGCAGCGGTTCAATATTTCAAAAAGGAACATGCAAAGATCAGCAGCATAGACAGTATCTATAAAATCCAGGTAAAATCTTCCACAGCATACCTGGCACAATTTAAAAAGTAATATAAAGGTAAGATTATTGCTTTTGTAGGTTGCTAAAAGGAAATAGTAGGTAATTTGTCATTAAAAACCCAGTTATCAAACAAATTGTATTTATATTGGTTTTGCATATGTAAATAGTTCAATTATGAAAATAGCTCAATTCTTTTTACCCTTATTGCGCCTGTTAACAGGACAGCCATTAATGGGCACACAATTAAAGGTTTCTCCTATACGGGTACAAAACAGGCAGCCTGCCTGGTGCAGAGGATTAGAGAAAAGATAATCAATACAGACAGAAAGCTGCCCCCTAAAGGCAGCTTTCCTTTTATAGTTAATTTATGGCAAAGACAGTAGCGGCCAGCTTAGTGGAAATATTAGCGCATGCAGGTGTGAAGCATGTACATGGGGTAGTTGGCGATTCCCTTAACGGAATCGTAGACGAGATCAAAAATTCAAAAACAATCAAGTGGATACATTATCGCCATGAAGAAGCTGCAGCCTTTGCTGCGGGTGCAGAAGCACAGCTTACAGGTAAGCTGGCTGTATGTGCAGGTAGCTGCGGGCCGGGAAATATGCACCTGATCAATGGTTTATATGATGCGCATAGAAGCAATGCCCCGGTATTGGCTATTGCAGCACAAATTCCAAGTGAGCAGATCGGAACTTCGTATTTCCAGGAAACGCGTCCTGAATCTTTATTCAGAGAATGCAGCTATTACTGTGAAACGATTGCTTCTCCAAAACAAATGCCGCGGATATTGCAGATTGCCATGCAGACTGCAATTGGCCAGAGTGGTGTGGCCGTAGTAAGTTTATCAGGCGATATCGCGATGATGAAAACTGAACATGAAGAATTGCAGCATACCATCTTTACTCCCCGCCCTGCGGTTCGTCCGGGGGATGAAGAATTGCAGAAACTGGCACAGCTGATCAATGAAGCGAAGAAAGTAACCTTATTGTGCGGTGCCGGCTGTGCCGGTGCACATGATGCTTTACTTGCATTCGCCGGAAAGATCAAATCGCCCATTGTACATGCGTTAAGAGGAAAAGAACACGTACAGTATGATAACCCCTATGATGTGGGCATGACCGGCCTGATCGGTATCTCTTCAGGTTACCATGCGATTGAAGAAAGCGACCTGCTGATCATGCTGGGAACAGATTTTCCTTATAAAGAATTTTATCCCACTAAATCTAAAATAGTACAGCTTGATATTCGTCCCGAAAGGTTGGGAAGAAGGTGCAGGATTGACCTTGGGTTAACTGGTGATGTGAGGGAAACCCTCAAAGCTATTCTTCCTTTTGTAGAAGAAGTTACTGATGCTTCATTTTTAGAGAAATGCCAGGAGCGTTATCAGGATAACAGGAAAAACCTGATGGAACATGCCAAACCCATTAAGGGAAAAGCGATTCACCCGGAATACCTGACTAAAGTAATCAGTGAACAAGCGGCAGCCGATGCGATTTTTACCGTTGATGTAGGTACACCAAGTGTTTGGGCTGCACGTTACATTGATATGAAAGCCGGCAGAAGAATTATAGGTTCTTTTAATCATGGATCTATGGCCAGTGCCATGCCGCAGGCTATAGGTGCCAAATTTGCCTTTCCTGAAAGACAAGTGATCTCTTTGTCGGGAGATGGTGGATTTGCGATGTTAATGGGAGATTTTTTAACTATTTTCCAATATGACCTGCCTGTAAAAATAGTGATCTATAACAATAGCTCTCTGGGTTTTGTGGCCATGGAGATGAAAGTAATAGGTATGCCTCCTTATGCAACGGACCTGAAGAATCCAAACTTCGCTAAAATGGCCGAAGCAATAGGCATTAAAGGCATTAGGGTAGAAGAGTCTGAAGATGTAGCAGCCGCAATTGCTGAAGCACTGGCCCATCCCGGACCTGTTCTGGTAGATGTGGTAGTGAACCAGACAGAGCTTTCTATGCCGCCTAAGATCGATTTTGAACAGGCTAAAGGATTTGGTATTTATATGCTGAAACAAACACTATTGGGTGATGGAAAAGAAGTGTGGGATACCCTTAGTTCAAATTTTTTAGATAAATAGCCGCATGAACATATTTGTGACCAGGGTTATTCCTGAAATAGGCCTGCAGCTTTTAGAGGCTGCAGGTTTTAAAGTAAAACAATGGACAGAGAAGAGAAAGCTGACCACAGCAGAGCTGATTGAAGAATGCCGTTCGGCAGATGCCCTGCTCAACACGGGACAGCAGCTGGACCGGGAGTTTCTGGAGGCAAGTTCTCATCTTAAGATTATCGCGCTAAATTCTGTAGGTTATGACAATGTGGATATGGAAACTGCCACTCGTTTGAAAATTCCGGTAGGCAACACGCCTGGCGTTTTGAGTGAAGCAACTGCTGATACCGCCTTTTTACTGATGCTGGCTTCCTCCAGAAATGCATTTCTTTTGAACAGGACTATTACCGAAGGTAACTGGGGCTTTTTTGAGCCTACTGCTAATTTAGGAAGAACACTGAATGGTAATACCCTTGGGATCTATGGACTGGGTAAAATTGGAATGGAAATGGCCAAACGCAGTGCCGCTGCTTTTAACATGAAAATCATCTATCATAACCGGAACAAAAATGCAGAGGCTGAAGCAGCGCTGGGTGCAGAACTGGTATCATTTGATGACTTGTTAAAACGGAGTGACGTGATTAGTGTGCATACGGCGCTTACGCCAGAGACTGAAGGAATGTTTAATGAAGAAGCTTTTAAGAAAATGAAGCCTTCTGCTATTTTTGTAAACACGGCGAGGGGTGCTATTCATAATGAGAAGGACCTGATCAAAGCGCTGCAGGAGAAAGAGATCTGGGGAGCCGGGCTTGATGTAACAAATCCTGAACCTATGCAAGCTGATAATGTGCTGCTGCGTATGGCTAATGTGGCTGTTTTACCCCATATAGGCTCTGCTACCGTAGAAACCAGGAATGCTATGGTTAAATTGGCTGCAGAAAATATTATTGCGGCCCTGAGTGGTAAAAAGATACCTCATCTGGTTAATCCTGAAATCTATAATGATTAATTCATTTGTCGCTATGGAAACTGAAGTTGAAGTATTAAACGTTAAGTTGTTGGTTATTAGAAGACAGGACAATTGACCCTTATATTTGTTAAGGATATTTGTAATTGTATTTTTATAAAGTATATTAGGGCTATAAAATTGCAAAAGGTATGGAACTATATACCAGTATAGAAAAAAAAGATTCGCTGACCCAGGAAGAATTTGTTGAGCAGTATGCTAAACCAAGGATTCCTGTAGTATTGAAAAATGCTTCAATGGCATGGGAATCAAACAAAATTTTCACACCTGAGTTTTTTAATGAGCGTTTTGGGAACTATGAAACTTCATTAGGGGACAGGAAATATACTTTGTCGCAGATTTTAGAATTGACGGCTAAAAGTACAGCAGAAAATCCTGCTCCGTATCCAATTTTATATGAAATACCGGAGCAGATACCAGAATTAATGAAGCTGCTGGATCCGATACATATGAACTATTCCCAGCCCAATTGGTTTCGGTCAAAACTACTTCCATACGGAAAGTTAGGCAATAGTATTCACTTGTTTATTGGTGGCAAGGGAAATCAATATAGTCTGCATAAAGACTTTCACCATACCAATGCCTGGATTACGCAGTTGTACGGGGAGAAGAAGTTTATTGTATTCCCTGGGGATCATCAGGATGAATACCTGTACGCTGGCAGCGATGGTTACAGTAAGTTCCTTTCGCCGGTAAATATTGTTACTCCCGATTACGAAAAGTATCCTAAATTTAAGCATGCTAAATCAATTGAGGTTGTTCTGAAACCTGGTGAAACCATTTATATTCCCAATGGGCTTTGGCATACCACTGTTGCCTATGCGCAAAATATCTCGCTGATCTACGATCAGCTTAACAGCCTCAACTTTGGTGCCTGGAGAAAAGATGCTTATGAACTTAAAAAAGAGGAAAGCAAATTGAAAGCACTTGTACAGTATGGATTTGCTGTCGCTACTGGTACTGTTTGTTCACTGGCAGAGCTGGGCGGCAAGAAATTTTAGGAAGCATTTGGCTGATGCAGGTGAATATGACTTTTTAGCAATTTAATTTCATATTGCATCTGCTTTACCTTCTGCAGCAGGTTCATGATCGCATCAATACCTTCCACATTGATATCCATATCATAATAGAAATGGACATAACGGTCCATTTCTATAAGTTGCTCATAATGAATAAATTTATTCTCGTCTATAATTGTGAATACAATTAATCCTGATTCTTCAAGAGCATTAACAAAGGAAGGATCTACGGCATAATGTGTACAGTATTCGCTTATTGTTATCAATTCTTTTTCCATAGGATCATCAAATTATAAAAAATCTACTTTGACAGTTCCTGCAATTCTTTGAACAATGCAGTTTGTTTTTCTGTTAAGTCTGTAGGTATTTTAACGATATAAGTTACAAAAAGGTTTCCAAACTCTCCAGATTTTTTATAAACGGGAAACCCTTTTCCTTTAAGTCTTATTTTTGAATCACTCTGTGTACCTGCTGGTACTTTAAGTTTTACTTTGCCATCTAATGTGTCTACGGTGACTTCTCCGCCAAGAACAGCAGTATAAAGGTCTATCTGCTTGTCTATATAAAGATCGTCGCCCATCCTTTTAAAAATAGGGTCATCAGCTACAGTGATCGTGAGAAACAGATCACCATTTGGACCGCCATTAGCGCCAGGGCTTCCTTGTCCTTTTAATTTAATTACTTGGCCGTTTGTAATACCAGCCGGAATAGTAATCCTTAAATTCTTACCATTAACAGTAATTGTTGGTTTGTGATCCTGGGAAGCTTCCCTGAAAGATATTTTTAGTTCTGCCTGCAAATCCTGTCCTTTAAATCTAGCATTGTTTCTTTCTGATCTGCCGCCGCCGCCTCCGCCAAACATGGACTCAAAGAAATCTGAGAAGTCGCCTCCGCCAAATCCTCCTCCGAAACCACCAGATCCGGTATTCCCGGCACCACCTCCAAAACCCCGGCCTCCGCCGCCAAAGGGGTTACGTGTTCCGGATTGTCCGGATTGTTCAAACTGATCCGCATGTTTCCAGTTTTCTCCGTATTCATCGTATTTCTTACGTTTCTCTACATCATTAAGCACTTCGTTGGCTTCATTGATCTCCTGAAACATCTTATTTGCTTCCTTATCATCAGGATTCAAATCAGGATGGTATTTCCGGGCCAGTTTTCTGTATGCTTTTTTAATATCGTCGTGAGAGGCTTTTTTATCCACCCCCAAAACTTTATAATAATCAATGTATGCCATATATAATAAATATCAGTACACAAATTTACATTTTAAATAACAAATAATTCCGTACAGATAATAATAATAGAGGATATAATTGTGACATAACTATGAATTTCGGGGTAAAACTTCTGCATTGGTAATACGTTGTAACATATATATTATAAGAACATGAATATTTTAGAAAATAAGGTTGCGATCATTACCGGTGGTGCCGGAAGCATAGGTTTAATCACTGCTAAATTGTTCCTGGAAGAAGGTGCCAGGGTAGTATTGGTAGATATGGGTAAGGAAGCACTGGAAAAAGCAGTAGCCGAATTAAACAGTGATAAAGTAATTTATAGTGTAGCCGATGTTACCAAAGCTGCAGATGTGGAGCGTTATACCAAAGAGGCGGTAGCTAAATTTGGTAAAATTGATGTATTCTTTAACAATGCTGGTATTGAAGGTGTGGTTAAACCATTGGCAGAATATCCTGAAGAAGTGTTCGACAAAGTAATCGCTGTGAATGTGAAGGGAATGTGGTTAGGCTGCAAATATGTAGTCCCTGAAATGAATGACGGCGGCAGTGTGATCATTACTTCTTCTGTAGCAGGTATTTCCGGTACGCCCGATGTAAGTGCTTATACGATCAGTAAACATGCGGTGATTGGTTTGATGCGTAATCAGGCTATTGAATCTGCACCAAGAAAGATCAGGGTAAATTCTATTCACCCTTCTCCGGTAGATAACAGGATGATGCGCTCCCTGGAAGATGGTTTTGCACCTGGTCAGGGTGAATCTGCAAAGAAAAGCCTGGAGCAAACTATTCCTTTGGGAAGATATGCAAAACCTGTAGAGATTGCACAACTGGCTTTGTTTTTAGCATCAGATAATAGCCAGTTTATTACTGGTACTACACAAGTAATAGACGGTGGATTAACCGTTTAGCCTAATTAAAATATAAATAAACCCCTGGTAACAAAACATTATCAGGGGTTTGCTGTTTAAAAAAAATATGGGTATTATTACAGTTACAGCATTGTTTTTTCCCCTTCAGTACTATTTTATTCATAGATTGCTATTAGTGTTTTATTAAAACTAAACATATTATGAAAAGACGCTCTCCATTAATTTACCAGCTTTTTATTTATTTCATTCGATCATTTGTATTAAAATAGATCATCTTTTAACCTGAATTTTTTTTGCTGCAGTTGTCTTTATACATTATTGTCTAAAGCTGATCATCATCAAACAGCAGAAAATTTCATAAGACAGTTGAGACTGTTTTTTAATTAGAATTTATTTTTTTAGCTTGGTCACCTTAATCAAATAACCGAATGAAACCCCTTTCCATAAAGGATATTGCCAAAAAGGCAAATGTATCTATTACTACTGTCTCGTTCATCCTGAATGGCAAGGCAGAAAAAATGCGGATCAGTCAGGACATGATTGCTAAGGTAGAAAAAATCATCAAAGAGCTGGGCTTTAAACCGAACCAGGTAGCCAGAAGCCTGCGTACAGGAAATACTAAAACTTTAGGCTTGATTGTAGAAGATATCTCTAATCCTTTTTTCGCATCCATTGCAAGATTAATTGAAGATAAAGCCTATAAACATGGCTATAAGATCATTTATTCCAGTACTGAAAATAATCTGGAGAAAGCCAGGGGACTGATTAAAATGTTTAAATCAAGACAGGTAGATGGTTATATCATCGCACCTATGGTGGGTATGGAAGAAGATATCAGGGAACTGCTGTCTGACCGTACACCGGTAGTGGTGTTCGACCGTAATTTACCTGGTCTGGAAGTAAGCTCCGTTTTGGTAGACAATATTGAAGGAACATTTTTGGCTACCCAGTACCTGATACAGCATGGAAAGAAGAACATCGCTTTTGTTAACGTTGATGTAGAAGTACAGCAGATCAAAGACAGGTATACCGGTTATGAAAAGGCACTGAAAGCAAGTAAAATAAAATTGGATAAAGACCTTTGCAAGCTAATTCCATTTACCAATACTGCCGATGAAACGACCAGTGAACTGGTAGAATTCTTTAATCAGCATACGCAGATAGATGCAGTGCTTTTTGGGACCAACTATCTGGCAGTAAGAGGTTTGTTTTGTTTTAAGAAAATGAAGAAACAGATCAACTCTGATTTTAAGGTGATTGCTTATGATGATCATGATATCTTTCAGCTGCACTCTCCCACTATCAGCGCAGTAGACCAGCCGGTAGAAGAAATTGCCGATCAGGTGATTTCTCTGATCTTAAAAGGATTGTCTGTAGTAGATTCTTTTGAAGAGCAAGCACTGAATAAAGTAGTATTATCGTCCAGACTGATCGAAAGATAGTTTTTAACCTCCTCACAAAAAAAAGGGAAGATCATTTGATCTTCCCTTTTTTTTGTGAGGAGGTTTGCTTACGCTTGTAAATCTGCCATTAATGATTTTATTTTATCGCCTAGCAAAGCATCAGCCGCTGCGAATCCTGCTTTATCTGCAAGAGGGCCGTTTACACTGCAATAAAATTTAATTTTAGGCTCTGTACCTGAAGGACGGGCGGAGATGATACTTCCATCTTCAGTAATAAACTGCAGCACGTCAGATTTAGGGAAATCAAGTTTAGTTTTTTCACCCGAAGCCAGGTTTGTTTCTACACCCAGTTCATAATCCTTTAACAGGCTTACTTTAGATCCGCCAAGCGTTAGGGGAGGGTTACTTCTAAATTTCTCCATCATTGCTTTGATCTCCTCGGCACCGGTCTTTCCTTTTTTAGTGAGGGAAACCAATTCTTCTTTATACAAACCGTATTCTACATACATATCTAATAAAGCCTCATACAGGCTGGTACCTTTATCTTTGTAGAAAGCAGTCATTTCAGCAATAAATGCACAAGAAATGATCGCGTCTTTATCTCTTACCAGTTCACCGATCAGGTAACCATAACTTTCTTCACCACCGCCAATAAAGGTTTTCTTTCCCTGTAAGCTGGTGATCAGCTGACCGATAAATTTAAATCCTGTTAAGGTGTTGTAGCAGGTTACATTTTTAGCTTTAGCAATGGCATCGATCAGGTTAGTGGTTACGATAGTTTTTACGATGTACTGATCTCCGTCTAGTTTTCCTTTTTCTTCCCATGCGGTCAGTAAATAGTTGATCAGTAAACTTCCGGTTTGGTTTCCATTTAACAGGACAAACTCCCCATCGGTATTTTTTACGGCAATACCTACTCTGTCGGCATCCGGATCGGTAGCCATTACCAGGTCGGCATCAATTTCTTTAGCCAGGTTCAGCGCTAATGTTAAGGCCTCTTTTTCTTCAGGATTTGGATAAATTACTGTAGGGAAATTTCCATCAGGCGTACTTTGCGCTTCAACCAGGGTTAGGTTTCTAAAGCCAAACTGGTGCAGTGCCTGTGGTACTAGAGTAATCCCTGTTCCATGGATCGGAGAATAAACTATCTTCAGGTCTTTCTGTCTTTTGATCGCCTCCGGAGATACCGAAAGCTGGGTGATCTTATCCAGGTATAACCTGTCTATTTCATCACTGATGATTTCAACGATACTGTGATTACGGTTAAATTTAACCTCGTCAATACTTTTAATTTTGGCTACTTCATCCATTACTAAGGCGTCATCAGGAGAAGTGAACTGTCCTCCATCTTCACCATAGGCTTTATAACCATTATATTCTTTGGGATTGTGTGATGCAGTAAGCATTACTCCGCTTTTACAATCTAATTCTCTGATGGCAAAAGAAAGTTCTGGCGTAGGGCGTAAGGCAGAAAAGAAATAAACATGGATACCATTTGCGGAGAATACATCAGCAGCGATGCTGGCAAAATAATCGGAATTGTTTCTGCTGTCATGTGCAATAGCTACTTTAATTCCTTTTCCATGATATTTTTTCAGCAGGTAATTGCTCAATCCCTGGGTAGCGGTACCAATTGTGTATTTATTGATGCGGTTAGAGCCGGCACCCATTATACCGCGCAGACCACCAGTACCAAATTCAAGGCTTCTGTAGAAAGAATCAGTTAATTCAGTAGCTGCTTCTTTGTCAATTAATTGCTGGATTTCGTCTTTTGTCTGTTGGTCATAATTGCCATTAAGCCATTCATTAATGGTGTTTTGTGTAGCCGCTTCTAGTTGCATGTTTTAATTTAATTAGTAGATTCTTTATAATCTATAAACGAGAAAAAGGGGTAGTCTGTTTTTAATGATTGATAAAAAGAAGTCATTCTCCCGATTTTGTTTTGTTTATAGCGTGATTATTAAGTGTGATTTGTTAATTTCACGCCCCAATACAATTATATACCAAATAAATTGAATTAAAAATACCTGTCTAAAAAAAAGTAAAGGCGGACGTAATTCTTTTTATAATTAAACAAACAAAAAAAATGAAAATATTAAAGTTTGGCGGAACTTCGGTCGGAAGCCCTGAGCGCATGACGAAATTGCTGGATATCATCAATCCGGCAGAAGAACAAATTGTAGTTTTATCAGCAGTGTCTGGTACCACTAATAGTTTAGTAGAAATTTCGGGCAAACTTTTAAAGGAAGATAAACAGGAGGCGTTAACTTTGATTAGCGCATTACACCAAAAATATAATGAATTTGTAGCAGAATTCTTGAAGGCCGCGGAATTTCGTGAGCAGGGACAGGAAGTTGCAGATTACCATTTTAATTTCTTAAGCACACTGGCCAATGATATTTTTACGCCGGTAGAGGAGAAAGTGGTACTGGCACAGGGTGAGTTGTTGTCTACTACACTTTATCATATCTATTTAAAATCTATCGGGGTGCCTTCAGTACTGCTGCCCGCACTTGATTTTATGAAGATCGATGAAGATAACGAGCCGGATATCGCTTTTGCTACCGCAAACCTTAAACCTTTGCTGGAAAAACATAAAGGCAACAAATTGTTTATTACCCAGGGCTTTATCTGCCGGAATAGTTTTGGGGAAGTAGATAACCTGCGCCGCGGTGGAAGTGATTACACAGCCTCGTTAATTGGTGCGGCGATCCTGGCGGAGGAAGTACAGATCTGGACGGATATCGACGGTATGCATAACAATGATCCGCGGATTGTGAAAGGTACTAAACCTATTTCTCATCTTTCATTTGATGAAGCTGCAGAGCTGGCTTATTTTGGAGCGAAGATTCTTCACCCTCAATCAGTATTTCCAGCGGCAAAGTACAAGATTCCTGTTCGCTTACTGAACACGATGGAACCTTCGGCTGCGGGAACACTGATCTCTGCGGAAAGTGAAAAAGGAAAAATCAAGTCGATCGCCGCTAAAGATGGTATTACGGCAATAAAGATCCAGTCGAGCCGTATGCTGCTGGCTTATGGTTTCCTGCGAAGGATATTTGAGATCTTTGAGCGGTATAAAACACCTATTGATATGATCACTACTTCGGAAGTGGCGGTTTCGTTAACGGTAGATTTTACTGATAACCTGGATCAGATCATTGAGGAGCTGCATGCTTTTGGTACGGTAGATCTGGACAGGGATCAGACTATTGTTTGTGTAGTAGGTGATTTTGGGGCAGAGAAACATGGTTATGCAGCACGTGTGCTGGATTCTGTAAAACATATCCCGATTAGGATGATCTCTTACGGAGGAAGTCATTACAATATTTCACTACTGGTAAATACTGAAGATAAAATGGAAGCACTGAGAAGTTTACATAACCGTATTTTTGAATAAAAACGGTTATTTCTTACTGAGGTAAGTTAAGGCGGCTATAACAATAAAGATCAAGATGATGAAGAACCTGATTCTTCGGTCGTACTCTTTTCTGCTGATCTTCTCGCGTTGAAGATCAAAGTAGTTGCCCAGGTAAATCAACAGCATCCCAATTAAAATAAATACTATAAGATATTTAAACATTATGTTTTCTAACAAAGATAGATCGCAATTTGCAGATTTAGAAACACCTTTTTATTATTATGACCTCAACTTATTGCAGAATACGCTAAATTCTTGTACTGAGGCAGCAAAAATCTATGACTTTCATGTACATTATGCCATGAAGGCTAATTTTAATGATACTTTATTGAGCAAGATCAAATCGGCCGGTTTAGGTGCAGATTGTGTGAGCGGCAATGAAGTAAAGAAAGCTTTGGAAATGGGTTTTGACCGTATGCAGATCGTGTTTGCAGGGGTAGGAAAATCTGACAAGGAAATCAATGCAGCATTGGATAATGATATCTTTTGTTTCAATGTGGAGTCGGTACAAGAGCTGGATGTAATCAATGAACTGGCAGGAAAGAAAAATAAGATCGCTAAGGTGGCTATCCGTATCAATCCGAATGTAGATGCCCATACGCACCATAACATTACCACCGGACTGGATGAGAATAAGTTTGGCATCAATTCATGGGATCTTCCGGAATGCGCAGAGATGTTAAAGAAAAGCACAAATCTTGAGTTTATCGGGATACATTTCCATATCGGCTCTCAGATCACTAATCTTGATGTTTACAAAAACCTTTGTGTTCGTGTAAATGAGTTTGCCAGCTGGTTTGAGGAACGCGGGTTTATCGTGAAGATCTTAAATGTTGGCGGCGGATTAGGGATTGACTATCATCATCCGGAACAGCAAATTCCTGATTTTAACGCTTATTTTAAGATCTTCAATGATTTTCTGGATAAACGCCCTAATCAGGAGGTTCACTTTGAGCTGGGCAGAGCTTTAGTTGGTCAGTGCTCTTCGCTGGTTACGAAAGTATTGTATGTTAAAAATGGCAAGAAGAAGAATTTTATCGTGCTTGATGCAGGAATGACGGAATTGATGCGCCCTGCACTTTACCAGGCATATCATCAGATAGAGAATATTACTAAACAGGATAATACCGCAACAGTTAAGTATGATGTGGTAGGCCCTATTTGCGAGAGCACGGATTGTTTTGGCAAGGAGATTTTATTGCAGGAAACGGAAAGGGGCGATCTGTTTGCGATCAGGAGTACTGGGGCATATGGAGAGGTCATGAGTTCGCATTATAATCTGAGGGAAGAAATCAGGTTTGTGTATAGCGAATAAGGTTATCCTGGGAATAAAAAAACGGCTGGTGTATTCTTCGCCATTCTTTTGAAGGAAAGAATGCATGTCAGAATACACCAGCCGTTTTTTTATTCCATAACAGGGGTGTTAACTATTCGCATAACCAGGAACCTGAATTATTCCCCAGGCAGATTTGATTGCGAAGCCATTAAAGGGGGAGAGGAAAGGGAAGGAGGTGAAAGGGTTAGCAGGTTTGCGCAGAGGTTAGTAGGTGGAAAGAGAGCTATTAAGGTCAATTGATAAGAAACAGATATGATCATAGAAATTAAAGAAACTAAGGATATCGTTAAGGCTGATGTAGTTGGTATTTATAAAGCGAATGGCTGGTCTTCTGCGGATAAGCCGGATCAGTTATTTGATGGGTTATTGAATTCGCATTCGTTGGTTACAGCATGGGATGGGGATCAATTGGTGGGATTGGGAAATGCGCTTTCTGATGGATATTTGGTGGTGTATTATCCGCATTTAATTGTTCATCCTGATTATCAGGGAAAGGGAATTGGTAAGCTGATATTGGATAGGTTTCAGGAAAAATACGGGCATTTACATCAGCAGATTTTGGTGGCTGATGGAAAGGCAGTATATTTTTATGAAAAATTTGGTTTTAAGAAGGCTGGCGAAACACAATCGATGTGGATTTATCAGGGGAATGATCATTAGGTTTGCATGCCATTAAGTTATGAATCTGTATCTAATCCTTATTTTAATGGATTAAACAGTCAATGAAGAAATATATCCGTGAATGCCGGTTGGGAGAAGAAAAATAAAATTTAGTAGTGCTTTCTGACATGCATTCTTTCCTTCAAAAGAATGGCGAAGAAAGCACTACTAAATTTATTTTTTATTAGAGCTTACTAAAATGACGACTCCTGCAAGAAGGACTATACCCCCTGCATAAGGTGGCCAGTTTACAGTCTTTTGCTTATCGGCAGAAACCTGTATCGGCCCTGCATCAATAATCTTTTCCTTTTTGGTATAGGTAAACCCTGTCCAGATCAGGAGGATAGCTCCTATGACGATTAAAATTAGTCCGACACTTTTGTTCATAATTTGTAGGTTTTTGGTTTATTCTTCCTCAAAGAAGTCACCTAAACCACCCAGGTAATGTTCAGTAATTCCTGAAGTAAATTCTTCATAATCTTCATCAGGGATATTGGTCTGTACAAATTCCAGTGATGTACCCTTTTTGTCGGGGTGCAGCTTGATGGTTACAATAGATGGTTCATTCTCTTCTCCGAAGTACCATTGTTGTACAATTCTTTTGCCAAACTCGAACTCAATGTTCTTTCCTACGATATCACCATCCCAGAAAGAGAACTCTGTACCCGGTTCTTCGGTAAACTCTACGTCGGCACCCGTCCACAGCTGAATGCTTTGTGCTTTGGTCATCGCCAGATAAACTTCTTCAGGAGGAGCAGGTAAGGCATAATATTTTTTAAAGGTCTTCATCGATTATATATTGTTGTTTATCTATTTAAAAGCATTAATTCCGGTTACATCCATTCCTGTGATCAGCAAATGGATATCATGAGTTCCCTCATAGGTTACTACAGATTCAAGGTTCATCATGTGCCGCATGATAGAATATTCTCCTGTTATACCCATTCCGCCCAGCATTTGCCTTGCGTTTCTGGCAATATCCAGTGCAATCTCTACACTGTTTCTTTTGGCCATGGAGATCTGCTCTGCTGTGGCCCTGTTATCACTTTTCAATACACCTAAGCGCCAGACCAACAGCTGTCCTTTGGTGATCTCTGTGATCATCTCGGCCAGTTTCTTTTGCTGCAGCTGAAAACCACCAATAGGTTTGCCAAACTGGATACGCTCTTTGGAGTAACGCAAAGCAGTATCATAACAGTCCATCGCGGCACCTAAAGCTCCCCAGGCAATTCCATAGCGTGCCTGGTTTAAACATCCCAGCGGACCTTTTAAACCCGATACATTGGGGAAGATATTTTCTTTAGGGATCTTCACGTTATCAAACACCAGCTCACCGGTAGCCGACGCTCTCAAACTCCATTTATTGTGCGTTTCTGGAGTGGTAAAACCTTCCATTCCACGTTCTACAACCATTCCCCTGATCTTTCCTGTTTCATCTTTTGCCCACACCACAGCAATATCTGCAAATGGTGCATTGGAGATCCACATTTTAGCCCCATTCAACAGGTAATGGTCGCCATTGTCTTTAATATTGGTCGCCATTCCTCCGGGATTTGATCCATGGTCGGGTTCAGTTAGCCCAAAACAGCCCATCAGTTCTCCCGTAGCCAGTTTCGGTAAATACTTGCGTCGCTGTTCTTCTGATCCGTAGGCATAGATCGGATACATCACCAGCGATCCCTGCACAGAGGCTGTAGAACGAATTCCAGAATCTCCGCGTTCCAGTTCCTGCATAATAATGCCATAAGCAATATAGTCCAGTCCGGCGCCTCCATATTCAACCGGAATAGTAGGGCCAAAGGCACCAATTTCTCCTAAACCTTTGATCAGGTGACTGGGGAATTCTGCTTTTTGAGCATAATCTTCAATCACAGGGCTCAGTTCTTTCTTTACCCAGTCGCGCGCTGTAGAACGGATCAGTTTATGTTCGTCCGACAATAGTTCGTCGAGCAGGTAATAATCAGGCGCTTCGTAAAGGTCTTTCTTTCCGGATTTGTTCATGGTATTACGCTATATTTGGTTGAATGAGCTCCTGGTTTGTTAATCACTAGTATTTCCCGGAGCTGATGATCAAAGGTAATAATTTCGGTTAATGGCGGGTTAAACCAATCAAAAAATTAATTTTGCAAAACAGATCAGATTTATATGTTTTTACAAACGGTTGCTTTAAATGATGTCAGGTGTTTTGCCCTTCATGGATATTATCCGGAAGAGCAGCTAACGGGGACAGAATTCCTGGTGAGTGTAGAAGTTACATTTATCCCTTCGGGCGATACAGAAGACTTGCAGCGGACGGTAAACTATGAAGTGCTCAATACCATCATACTCGAAGAAATGGCCAGTACGAAAAAGCTGCTGGAAACTGTGGTAAGACTGATACTGGACCGGGTAATTTCTACTTATTCTTTTGTGCAGACCGCCAAAGCAGGAATTAAGAAAATGCATCCGCCAATGCGCGGAGAAATTCATCACTCTTTTGTTCAGTTATCCTATTCATCAGAAAAAAAGAATTAGTTTTAAAGAAGCGCTCGTTTTATCATTAAGGAAATAGCCTTTTAAGGGAAAAATAATATGTCAGCAGTTACTACTTATACCAAAATTACGCCTGTTATACTTGCTCAGCTAGCTGAGGCCGTAGGTGCAGAGAATGTATTTACCGATGAAACTTCACTGGAAAATTATAGTCATGATGAAACTGAAGACTTGCATTATTACCCGGAGGTAGTGGTGAAACCTGTTAATACTGCAGGAGTAGCTGCTTTACTTAAACTTTGCAATGAGATCCATGTTCCGGTAACGCCAAGGGGCGGAGGGACAGGGTTAAGCGGTGCAGCCTTACCTGTTTTTGGCGGGGTATTGTTATCTATGGAACGTTTTAAAGCGATCATTGCTATTGATACCGATAATCTGCAGGCGACGGTAGAGCCAGGCGTGATCACCGAAGAATTCATTAATGCAGTGGCGTTAGAAGGGTTATTATATCCTGTAGATCCGTCGAGTAAAGGTTCTTGTTTTATCGGGGGGAATGTGGCGCATGGTTCCGGGGGACCAAGAGTGGTGAAGTATGGTACTATCAGAGAGTATATATTAAATCTTGAAGTGGTGCTGCCTACCGGAGAAGTGATCTGGACGGGTGCAAATACGCTCAAATATGCGTCAGGATACAACCTGACGCAATTGATGATCGGGTCGGAAGGTACACTGGGTGTAGTTACAAAGATCGTGACCAAACTGATTCCGAAAGCACAGCATAGTGTGCTGATGCTGGGTTCTTTCACCGCAAATGAAGAGGCTTGTGCTGCGGTATCTGCCATTTTCCGGACAGGTGTTACACCTTCGGCTTTAGAGTTTATGGAGCGCAGAGGGGTAGAGTGGGTAGTTAAGTATGATGATATTAAATTTGAAGTGAAGGATGGCATTAATGCTTATCTGCTGATTGAATTTGATGGTGATGATCTGGACTCGATCTTTAAAGACTGTGAGAAAGTGAATGCGGTGCTGGAAAAATTTGGCTGCACTGATGTTCTTTTTGCAGATACGGCACAGCAGAAAGAGGAATTATGGCGTATGCGCAGGACGATGGCTGAATCTGTGAAATCAAATTCTGTTTATAAAGAGGAGGATACTGTAGTGCCGCGTGCAGCTTTACCAAAGCTGATCAGCGGGATTAAAGAGATTGGATCCCGTTATGGCTTTGAAAGTGTTTGTTACGGGCATGCGGGAGACGGGAATCTCCATATTAATATTATCAAAAGCGGCATGAGTGATGAGGACTGGAAGAATAAATTAAAGGATGGAATTACAGAGCTGTTCCGGTTAACTACAGATCTGGGCGGAACAATTTCCGGAGAGCATGGTATTGGACTGGTTCAGAAAGAATTTATGCACATTAAATACAGTGAGATCAATCTAAATCTCATGCGGAATATTAAAAAAGTATTTGACCCGAATAGTATTTTAAATCCGGGTAAAATATTCTAAGTCAGGATCAGTTAAAGTTAATATATAAAGATTCGTTCGGACAGCTTATAGCTGCTCGAACGCTACCATTTTACTCTTTTCCGTTTCAGGAATGGGTGTAGGTTTTTTTGTGGTGTAATCAAATGCTACACATACCGTTTTTCCTGTACCACAAACTTCTTCACCCCCGTTTACATGTTTTACCAGTAGATATTCCAGGTCGAAGCTGCTTTCGCCAATTCTTGAAGTGCGCACATAAATGCTGATCTGATCTTTAGGGTAAACAGGGCTCAAATAATTCATGGTAGCCTGTGCTACGATCACACCGGTCTTTTCCCAATCCCATGAAATTGCCTGCGTCCAGTACTTGGTTCTCGCTATTTCCAAAAAGGTGAAATAGGTTACATTATTCACGTGGCCCATCATATCAAAATCTGCAAAGCGAAGTTCTATTGACGTTTTGTACTTAAAACTTTCGTGATTATGAGCTTTTACTGACTTTTTGTCGCTAATAATTTCTTTTTTATGCCATAATGTCTTTAAATTTATCATAAATGTGTTTGGTATAAGAGTTGAATAAGTGATTATAACAATTTAAAAATTAAACAATAAAAGATATAACCATGACATTAGTAAAATTTAACAACCGCACAAGAAACACTGCACCTTACTTTAACAATGTTTTCGATTCTTTGTTCACTGATGCAATAAATAAAAACGCAAGCATAAATAAAGTTCCTGGTGTGAACATTTTAGAATCTGAAAAAGATTATACTGTTGAACTGGCTGCTCCGGGGTTAGTGAAAGAAGATTTTCAAATTAACTTGAAAAAAGATACACTTTCAGTATGGGCTGAGAAAAAATCTGAAGATACTGAGGTCCAAAAAAATTACAGCAGAAAAGAGTTTGACTATTTATCTTTTGCAAGATCATTTGTTTTACCTGAAACAGTTGATGCAGAAAAAATTGCTGCTGAGTATGTGAATGGTATTTTGACAATTACCATTGGTAAAAAAGAAAATTTAGAACCAGAAAGTAAAGATATTAAAGTTTCTTAATTAAGAGTTTCATAGTTGGTTTAGTTTAGGTGAGGGGCATTCCGAAAGGATTGCCTCTTTTTTTTGTTTTGCAGGCTTAAAGAGGGCTTAAAAAAAGCCGGTGCTATTAAAATCATTATTCTTTCCTTGAAGAGTTATTTTTGTTTAGATGATCATAATTTAATCTAATTTTTATTGAATGATAGGATGGTAATACTATTTTGCTAAAAATGGGTGTTTTTGCGAATTGCAGATAAAAAAAATCCCGCTCGCGGAGGAGCAGGATTTGCATATTATTCATCAAAGGATTCTATTGGTAGTAGCCGCTTAGGGTAATATTATTACCTCCGGCACCGGTCGTCCAGGTAAAAGCGGTTAAGTTAATGTTTCCTGAAAAACTAAAACCACTTCCAGACCAGTCGGAACAGGCAATCAGGTAGGTGCCGGTAGCATCTTTTGCATATAATTGTACACCATAAGATTGATCGTTACGCATTATTCCATTGAGATCAAGGGCAAACTTTTGTGGTACACCCAGGGCTATTGGTACAGCGGCAGCAGTTGCATCTTTGTACACTAAACTTTTAAATACTACCGGTGCATCAAAAGAACCGTTGCTTAAAGATTTATAGGTTACACCCTTTTCTCTTTTAGTGATCTCTACCCAGAGGTCTGCTTTTGTTAATACCGGTGTAGTGGTAAAGGCAGGCTGATCAAAGTAAAGATTGGTAACTGTAATTTGGTTCATTACAGGTGCCACAACCTTTACTTGTTTAGTGGCTACGCTCGTTTGCCCGTCGGCATTAATTACCTTTAGTGATAGTGTAAACTGACCAGTTTTGATGGCCGTATAAACAGGCTGTTTTTCTGTAGAAGTAGTACCATCTCCAAAATCCCATGTATAAGATACGCCATTGGTTGAATTGTTAATTAAACTACCTGTGTAGTATTGAGAAATAGTGATCGATGATTCTGTAGAATTACCAATATCAAAACTGGAGGTAGGAGCAGGGGCGGGAGTTGATTTTTTACAGCTGGAAATAAAAAAAGCGATGCATAGCAAAGCAATGGAGAATCGTTTCATACGTTAAATAAATAGTTAATGGTGTAATTTAGGTTTTTACTGTATATAATGATTTTTGTAATGCGAATATTACAGGAGGAATTTTGATAGTCTAAATTAATAAAACAAAAAAATCCCGCTATTTTGGGAGCGGGATCTGATTTTTACCTTTTTATAAGACCTAGGTATAACCCAGGATCTTTAACACTTGTTTGCTGTTTTGTTCTTCTCCAAATACTTCAAAGTTGAAGGTTTCATCACGGTTACGGCGGATGATCACGTGTTTAGGACTTGGCAACAGGCAATGGTGAATACCACCATAACCGCTTAACACTTCCTGGTAAGCACCGGTATTGAAGAAACCGAGGTACTGTACTTTACGGGTTTTTGGCATGAACACGGAGTTCATATGCGCTTCCTGATTGTAATAATCCTGACCATCGCAGGTGATCCCGCCTAAGTTTACCCTTTCATATTCTGCATCCCAGTTGTTAATGGGTAACAGGATATATTTTTGGTTTAGTGCCCAAACATCCGGCAGGTTAGTGATGAAAGAACCATCCAGCATCAGCCATTTTTCACGGTCGTTCTGCTGTTTACGGCCTAATACTTTGTAAAGGATACCTGAGGCTTCTGCTACAGTATATTTTCCGAATTCAGTAATGATATCCGGTTCTACTACATCGTGCTCTGCACAGATCTCTTTGATACGTTTTACGATCTCATTGACCATGTATTCATAGTCAAAATCAAAAACCAGTGAATCTTTAAAAGGCATACCGCCACCGATATCTAAAGTGTCCAGTTCGGGGTTGATCTTTTTGAATTTACAGTATAAGGTTACGTATTTCTCCAGTTCATTCCAGTAGTAAGGAGAATCTGTGATACCCGAGTTGATGAAGAAATGCAGTAGTTTAACCCTAAAGTTAGGGTTCATAGAGATCTTATTGTTGTAGAAGTCGATCACGTCTTCCATACGTACACCTAAGCGGGAGGTATAGAATTGTGAGTCTGGCTGCTCTTCAGCGGCGATACGAATACCCAGGTTACAAGGGGTATCCAGTTCTACTTCGTCATCAAAAAG
>Ga0233344_1000059_pt1 | contig 21288 bp, 18 predicted proteins | sample GEONDECOMP281_FD_180697 | JGI IMG/M metagenome (GOLD analysis project Ga0233344, IMG submission 180697) | Leaf litter microbial communities from Shasta-Trinity National Forest, California, United States - GEON-DECOMP-281 | ecosystem: Environmental > Terrestrial > Plant litter > Unclassified...
AGGCCATGATTAAGAATATATATGACCGGGACAACTTTTTGCAGGTATTACAATCTGAACGTTGTAAGATTGATCTTTAAGCATTTTTTACACCCATTGCATACAGGATAATGTTAACGCCAAATTTGGTGTTATCCTGTGCCAGGAAACGTTTGTTCCTGAAATCGTAATCCCATTCACAGCCATAATCTTTATTGCTGTACAATACACCAATACGGTTATTAACCTGAATAGCTTTTAAGTAATCATGAACCAGATCGTCTCCCCATCCATTGAGTTCAAAAGAAGTAGTAGGAGGACCTTTTTCAAAACTAAAAAAGGAACTGTAGATGGGATGGTTGTTGGCAATCTTTTTTAAAGCATGCGGGCCAAACAACACATCCATTTGCGCCTCAAAAGATTTTGAGAATAATCCGTCGATATCGTGGTTGCAGTCATCCACAAATACAAATCCGCCATTCTCTACATATTTCTTAAAATTGGCAGCTTCCTGTTTACTGAACTGAACCAGTTTATGTCCGCTTAAATAACAGAAAGGATAGTTAAACAGTTCCGCGCTGCTCAGTTCAATTACTTTCTCTTCCGGATCAAAAGGAATAGTTGTGTATTCAAGCAATGAATTAAGAATGTTCGCAGGCATGCGCTGATCGGTATCCCAATCACCAGAATTATACTTTAAACGCGCAAATGTGAATTTAGCCTGTAACATTTCCCTAAATTAAGCCTTAATTGAATATAATTCTAGTAATTCAGTTTTCTGGCTTGTAATTTTTTCGATATTGTGCAATATGGAGGTTATTTTACCCTTAATTCCTCTTATATTGAGAAAAAATTAGTGCAAATAGGCAGATAAATAAATTTAATATCTTGGAGATCTCACAAAATAATGTAGAAGTGCTTATTGGTAAGCTTTCATTGCTGAAAAAGGAAATACAAAAGATAATTGTTGGTCAGGATGTGGTCATTGAAGAAATGCTGATCGCTTTAATGGCAGGGGGGCATTGCTTACTGGAAGGTGTTCCGGGATTGGCGAAAACACTAATGGTGCGTACGCTGTCTCAGGCGCTCGACCTATCTTTTCGGAGGATACAGTTTACGCCGGATCTGATGCCTACAGATATTTTGGGAACAGAGATACTGGAAGAAGATCATGTTACCGGCAAACGCTTTTTTAAATTTAACCGCGGCCCCATCTTTGCCAATATCATTCTTGCGGATGAAATTAACAGAACGCCACCTAAAACGCAATCAGCCTTGCTGGAGGCCATGCAGGAGTTTGAGGTTACCTATGGCGGACAAACTTATCCGCTTGATAAACCATTTTTTATTCTGGCTACTCAAAACCCTATTGAGCAGGCGGGTACTTATCCGCTTCCCGAAGCACAGCTGGATCGTTTCCTTTTGTTTGTAAAGATCGGTTATCCTTCTGCAGAAGAAGAAATCAGGGTATTGAGCAGCACCACAGGGACAAAAAAGGCAAAAATAGAAGCAATAATAGGTGCAGAAGATATTCAGCAGGTTCAAGCTTTAGTGCGCGAAGTGAATATCAGTGAAGAAATGGTTGCTTATGTAAGTGAGCTGATCAGGGCAACACGTCCCGAAACTACAAAGTACCCCTATGTTAAAGAATGGGTAAGGTGGGGAGCTGGTCCGAGAGCTGGTCAGGCATTGATCCTCACCGCTAAATCCAGGGCTTTATTTCATGGCCGCTATGGGGTGATTGCCGAAGATATTCATACTATGGCTTATCCGGTTCTCAGACACCGTATCCTGATGAATTTTAAAGCAGAAGCTGAACAGGTTAGCTCCGATCGTGTAACACAAGAGTTAATCGCTCTGGTAGAAAGGCCGAACTGGAAATGAGTAAACTGCTTGACCCAAAAATATTAATGGCGATTAAAGATCTTTCACTGGCAGCAAAAACTACCATTGAAGGAGCAATGAACGGTATTAATAAAAGTACGGTTAAGGGACCAGGAATGGAGTTTAGTCAGTATAGAAGTTACCAGCCCGGAGATGATCTGCGTTCGCTCGACTGGAAGATGTTTGCCCGGTCTGACCGGTATTACATCCGGGAGTCTGAAGTAGAAACCAATATTGCCATTCGTTTGATCGTAGATGCAAGTGCATCTATGAATCATGAAGACAGCGGGTTCAAAAAGATCGACTATGCAAGGTATCTGGCGGCCTCACTGGCTTACCTGGGAAATTTACAGGGAGATGCTGTTGGGTTAAATATATTAAAGGAAAATGAAATCTTCTCTTTGCCCGCTAAGCAAGACTTTCAGCATCTTTCGCGTTTATTTTTTCAACTGGAACAAATAGAGCCGGGAGGAACATTTACTGCTTCACAGCATTCTAAGCGATTTTATGGAGGTTCTCAAAAACGGGAACTGATCATATTTATGACAGATCTCTATGAAACGCAAGAGGAGATATTTAGCCTGCTCGACCAATTTAACACCTTAAAACATGAAGTGATCGTGTTTCATTTAATGGGCAGAAATGAACTAGAACTGAACTTTAGAGGTTACTCTACTTTTGAAGATCTGGAAACAGGAAATACGATTGAGATTGACCAGGCAGGAAGCCGAAAGGCATATCTGACTAATTTAAACAGGTACCTGGAAGAGGTGAAAGCAAGGGCATTGGATAAAAGGATTTTTTATAGATTATTAGCTATGGATGAGCCTCTGGATCTGGCTATCCGTGATTTTTTGAATCAACGAAAGAAATTAAAAATATAAGGTGCTGCAATTTTTATATCCCATAGGTTTATTGGCTGCTGCCGGAATGATCATTCCCGTAATTATACACCTGTGGAATATTAAAAATGGTAAAACACTTAAAATAGGCAGTATATCCCTACTGGGGTCACCTTCCAATCAGCGGTCCAGGAATTTTAGGATTAGCGACTGGCCTTTGTTATTGTTACGCTGCCTGCTAATTCTGCTCGTGGCTTTTTTATTGGCTGCGCCACTGTTCAAATCCAAACAATCATCTGCAGAAAAAGCTGGATGGGTGTTGTTGGAAAAGCAAAGATTTCATGAACTCTGGACTAACAACAAAAAACAAATAGATTCCCTGCAAAAAAAGGGTTATGAACTCAGGGATTTTAACACAGGGTTCTCTAAGCTGGAATTGAAGGACACGGCAACGGTTTTTTCTGCGCCGGCAGCAACGCTATCTTATTTTTCATTGATCAGGCAGCTCAACTCAGAACTGGCACCAGCAGCGAACGTGTATTTATATACAGGCAACCGTTTAAACAGGTTTGAAGGTGCACTGCCCTCCACCGATCTTAAACTGAGATGGAAGGTGTTTCCTGAAAAAGGGGAAGAGCTTACCTGGGTTGCAAAGGCATTTGATATAAATAATGATCAGGTAAGAGAAGTTATTGCCCATTCTGCCGCAAAAGGAACATATTATAAACTTGAAGATGCAAGGCGTTCTGAAGCATCAGGTATCCAAATCGATACCAATAAGCTAGAAGTGCTAATTTTTCAGAGCGGTCAGTCTGCAGATGCAGGTTATCTCAAAGCAGCGATTCGTGCAATAGCAGATTTTACACAGCGGAATATCCTGGTGAGCGAAATACAATCGCTTTCACAGATCACAAAATCTGCAGATCTTGTTTTTTGGCTTTCCGACAGGGCTTTGAGTGCAGATCAGCTAAAGAATCTGCCGGCGGGTATTTCATTTTTTAATTATGCCGGTAAAAAAGCCGAAAAGGTGAAGTCTGTTCTTCAGTATGGACAAGGTTCAGCGGCACAGGAAGCCATTTTATATCAGCGCACCAAATTTGACGGACAATTACAGCAATCGTTATGGGTAGATGGATTTGGTGAACCGATTCTCAGCCTGGACTCATCTGCTCACGTCAAACATTACCAGTTTTACAGCAGGTTTAATCAAAATTGGACCAATCTGGTTTGGACAAATGGTATGGTAATGGCCTTAATGCCTTTAGTTCTTCCTCATCAGGAAGCTGAATTCGGATTTCCTGAGGATAAAAGGGCGGCTGGAGTAATCAATCCGATCCCGCATCCAGTATATAAAAACAAGACGGCTGCCTCTTTATTTTACCAGCAGACACCCTTATCCAATCTTTTTTGGTGGCTGATATTGATTGTTTTTTTTGCAGAAAGACTGCTTACCTATATAAAGTTAGACCGTAAAATATGAAAGGAGCTGAAGGAAGACAGTGGCTCGAAAAATTAAGGAAAAGATGGATTATCTTTTCCTTTGGGAAAATATTGCTTTTTTCACTGGCATTTACATTGGTAATTTCAGCATTGCTGTATCATTTTCTTCATCTAGGAGTGTTTGCTCTTCTATTGTCTTTTACCCTGCTTTTTATCAGTTTCTCTTTAAAAAGCAGATATTGGAAAATTTCTGTTGTATCGATATCCCGGTTTGTTGATCTTCATTTTCCTGAAGTGGAAGAAAGCTGCGGATTGCTCTTAAAACCCATTGAATCCCTATCTTTTCTGGAACAGTTACAGATGGAAAAAGTAAATAGTTTACTGCAGTTTCAAAAGCAGCCTGGTGAGCCTTTAAAGCAGCTGAAAACGCCATTGATTTTTCTGCTGACGGGAGTTCTGTGCAGCTTTTTTATCTTAAAAATTCCAAATACCTATGCTTTCTCTTCAGAGCAGTCTCCCGAAGTTAGGAATACAGGTGTAAAAATAAAAGAAGTTATTCCAGTGCAAATCTCCTCTTTTACTGTTGATATCACTCCGCCGTCTTATACCGGTAAAAACGCACGGTCACAAAAACAATTTACGATTCTGGCAGAAGATGGCGCCAGAGTAAACTGGCAGATCCATACTTCGCAAAGTTTAAAAACGATGAGCCTGGTTTTTAATGATCATGAGTCAGTGCAGTTAAAGTCTGCTAATGATGAAAAAACTTCCTGGTCTTTCTCTAAAGTGATGGTTAAACCGGGCTTTTATCAGGTGGTGCTGGATGGTAAAAAGTCTGATTTTTATCAGATTGAAATTATACCAGATCAGCCGGTTTCCATAAAAATATCCCGGCCGGCTCAGCACAGTACGATAGATGTAGGACAGCCACAGCAGGTTAATTTAGGTGTGTTGCTCAACGATGATTATGGTATTGCCGATGCTTATTTATCGGCCACTATGGCTAGCGGTAAGGGAGAGGCTGTAAGCTTTAAAGAGAAGAAGGTGCCGTTTAATGTACAGTTCAAATCTAAAAAACAAGTCAAAATAGATCAGTTGATCTCACTGAAAGCATTGGGAATGAAGGCTGGGGACGAGTTGTATTTTTATATTCATGCAACTGATAACCGTGGTCAGGAAAGCCGTTCTGATATGTATTTTGTTTCTATTCAGGATACTACGGAGCTGATGAGCCTAACGGGTATCGATAACGGTGTAAATCTGGTACCCGAATATTTTAGAAGTGAACGCCAGCTGATCATTGATACTGAAAAGCTGTTAAAGGAAAAATCGGCTATAACAGATACTGAATTTAAAAACCGGAGTAATGAACTGGGGATAGATCAGAAAATGCTGCGATTGCGCTACGGCAAGTTTTTAGGGGAAGAAACTGAAGCTAATATTGGGAGTCATGCAGATCCCAAGGGAGAATTCGCAGAACATGATGACCACGACAATAAAGGTGAAGAACCCAAGTTTGGTGATATGAAATCCACCATGGAACAGTACGCCCATAAACATGACAATGCAGAAGATGCAACGTTTTTTGAACCACAGCTAAAAGCTCAGTTAAAGGCTACATTAACAGAAATGTGGAAAGCAGAGCTTCAGTTAAGAACCTACTTCCCGCAAGAGGCATTACCTTTTGAATATAAGGCACTGCGGCTGTTAAAAGATCTGCAGCAAAAATCGAGGGCTTATGTTGCCAAAACAACCGTGAAAACCAGCCCGCTTAAAATGGAAAAAAGGCTCACAGGCGAGCTGATCGATATTAAAGCTTCTACCACAAAAATTGATGCAGAGGAAAAGAACGGTCACGGGGCTAAACTAGAACAGACACTTAATTTGCTGGAGCATATAAAAGATGGTGAACCCAGAACCCTTCAGGATATTGGTACCCTGATGCAGGCCGAAAGGGAATTAATTAGTGCAGCGGCATTATCACCTGGGCTATACCTGCCTTCTTTAAAGGCCATTAAAAAAATTATTGCAGCTGGTGAACATGGAAAAGTTAGTCCGTTTGATATTGCACGCTCAGAAAAGGGAGTGAATACTTTATTGGGAAAAAAGGAATTTATGCCCAATAGAGAAATGGCTCATTCTTCTTCGGCCTTAAGCCAGTCTTATTTTAACCAGCTAAAACGCTCAACGCCGTAAAATGGAAAACAATTACCTCATGATCATTTCTGCGGCTGCTTTATTTATATTTCTCTTTTATAAGGAGATAAAAAGAGTAAACAGAGATAGGCTTTTTCTTCGTCTGTTTGCTGTGCTTGCGGCCGTTAGTGCATTGGTATTGTTGATTTTCCCAATAAAATATAAGGTACAGGAGAATACAAAGAGCTACGAATTAAATTTACTGACCAGAGGGATGGATTTTAGTCAGTTAAAGGACAGTACTTATTTTACCACAGATAGTAGTGTTTTGCGATCTGCTGGTATAAAACATCTTAAATATATTCCTGATCTGGCTTATTACCTGCAGGTTCATCAGGAGATCAGCCATTTAAAAGTTAAAGGATTTGGATTGAATTCCGAAGAACTGAAAGGATTAAAAAAATATGTTTTTGATTTTCAGCCTGCACCATCACCCGAAGGAATCATCTCCTGCTCGTGGCCGCGATCGCTGAAACAGACAGCTCTGCTGGATATCCAGGGTGTATACAACAATACAGGTGAAAAGCCGGTAAAGTTATTATTGCAGGGCTTGGGTTTAAAGCTTGATTCTATAGTTGTTTCTGGTCATACCCAACAGAACTTTTCTTTGAAAAGCCCTGCCCGGCAGTTGGGGCGAACCGTATATAGCTTAATTGCTTTTAGGGGAACTGATACTTTGCAGCAGGAACCTATTCCTTTTCAGGTAACTGCTTTGCCAAAGCTTAAGCTGCTGATCTTATCATCTTTTCCTGACTTTGAATATAAGTTTTTGAAAAACTGGTTATATGAAAATAAATACCAGGTGGTTTACCGTACAAGGATCAGTAAGGATAAATTTAGCGTGGATGAACTCAATACTTCGGCCGTAAATGCGGAAGTGCTGAATACAACACTGCTTGATCAGTTTGATCTGGTAATTGCAGATGATGAGGAACTATCCAGGTTAGATCCAGGTACAGTGAGCAGTCTGCGGATGGCTGTAAGTAAGGGGCTAGGATTACTGGTGAGGATGAATGACAGTAAAGCCTTGTCTGTATTTGCCAAAAATTTTAAGTTCTATAAAACTACAGATAGTGGTGCTAAATCACTTAAGCCGGCCTTTACAGGTGAGGCGCCTATGCATCCTATTCCAGGTTCCCCGGGCTTTTATATTCAAGCGCAGGCTGGAGAACAACCCCTGGTGAAGGATGAAAATGAAAGGGTGATACTCAGCTCTGCTTTATATGGCAACGGTAAACTCGGTGTTTCTACCGTAGCAGCTACCTATAATTGGACTTTATCCGGTGAACAGTCTGACTATGCCAAATTTTGGTCAGGTGCGATCAGTAAATTGGTACGGAAAGATGAGGGAACCAGCGACTGGAATATAATTCCTGTTTTGCCGGTAACCGGGCAGCAAAGTACGATCGTTTATCAAACCAAGAGCACATCTGTTATTCCTGAACTGATCATTGACCAGAAAAAGCTGAGTTCTACCCAGCACCTGGCTCTGCCTTTTGTATGGAAAGCTGTTTTTTGGGCCGAACATTTGGGCTGGAACGAACTTAAAATAGACAATACTGCTCCAGATTACTTTTTTGTATACAGTAATGAAGATTGGATAGCTTTTAAAGAGCAGCAAAGGTTGCTGGAAAATTTATCCTATGTTAAAAAATCAGACTTAAACGTAAAAACCGAAGGTATCCGATCTGAAAAAATGGAAAAAGAAGTATCATCCTGGTGGTTTTTTGCATTATTTCTTATTTCTGTAGCCTATATCTGGTTTGAAACCAAATTGTTATAAAAAAATTGTTGTAAAACAATTAAATTGTGATACCTAAACTAATTGAACTGCTTTGAAAAGAAAAGATTTTATTTACCTCTCAGGGATGGGAATTGGAGCGCTGCTGCTTCAGGACCTTGCCGCTTTAGGCAATCCCATTGATCCCTTGCAGGCACTTGATGGTGTGGATGTAAGGATAAAAAAAGAACTAGCAGACGTTGCATTAAATGCTGCACGGGGAAAAGGTGCTACTTATGCTGATATACGCATTGGCAGATACCTTAACCAGTTTGTAGCTACCCGGGAAAAACGTGTGCAGGGCGTAGTTAATACAGAATCCTATGGCATAGGTGTTCGTGTGATTGCCAATGGCTGCTGGGGCTTTGCTGCAACAAATATAGTAACCAAAGAAGCGGTAGCGAAAGCGGCAGAACAGGCCGTTGCTGTGGCAAAAGCTAATGCTAAAATTCAGGGAGAACCTGTTCAGCTGGCAGCGCAGCAAGGATTTGGTGAGGTAAGCTGGAAAGCACCTGTAGAGATTAATACTTTTAGTGTACCTGTTAAAGAAAAGGTAGACTTGCTGCTGAATGTAAATGATATTGCCCTTCAGAATGGTGCTAGTTTTGTAAATTCTGTACTTTTTGCCGTAAACGAACAAAAGTATTTTGCCTCTACTGATGGTTCTTATATCGATCAGGATATCCATAGAATCTATCCTTCGTTTACTGTGACAAAGATCGACCGTACATCAGGTAAATTTCAGACTGTAAATTCACTGAGCTCTCCTATGGGCATGGGTTATGAATACCTGAATGCCCGCCCGGAAGATAAAGTTCCGGGAATTGTTACCCGTTATAAAGGCAGGTACGATATGCTGGAAGATGTGAAGTCAGCCGCTAAAAATGCTGATTTGAAAATTAAAGCTAAATCGGTAGAGCCTGGTAAATATGATATGGTGCTGGATCCTTCGCATTTATGGTTAACGATCCATGAATCTGTTGGTCACCCTACAGAGCTGGACAGGGTATTGGGCTATGAGGCCAATTATGCCGGTACCAGTTTCCTTACGCTTGATAAATGGAAATCGGGGAAATTCAACTTTGGCAGTAAGCTGGTTAACATTGTAGCTGATAAAACACAGCCAGGATCACTGGGAGCGGTAGGTTATGATGATGAGGGGGTAAAGTGCGGTAAGTGGGATTTAATTAAAGAAGGTACGCTGGTGAATTACCAGGCTATCCGTGATCAGGCACATATTATTGGTTTGGAACATTCTCAGGGCTGCTGTTATGCACAGGGATGGGATGATGTCCAGTTTCAGCGTATGGCCAATGTATCGCTGCAGCCCGGAAAGGCAAAGTTAAGTGTAGATGATATGATTAAAAATGTGGAGAAAGGCATTTATATCATTGGCAATGGAAGTTTCTCTATTGACCAGCAGCGCTATAATTTCCAGTTTGGCGGACAGCTTTTCTATGAGATCAAGGAAGGCAAGATCGTAGGGATGTTAAATGATGTTGCCTATCAGTCTAATACGCAGGAGTTCTGGAATTCGTGCAATGCCATTTGTGATGAGAGTGACTATCGCCTTGGCGGTGCTTTTAACGATGGTAAAGGGCAGCCTTCACAGAGCAATGCTGTTTCTCATGGCAGTGCCACTGCCCGTTTTAATGGAGTAAATGTTATCAACACTGCTAGAAAGATTTAATCATGTCAATACTAACTAAAGAAGAAGCACAAGTTATATTAAAAAAAGTAATTGGTTTTTCTAAGGCCGATGAGTGTGAAGTAACGCTGTCTGGATCTAATGGAGGAAACATTCGCTATGCGCGTAATGCGGTGTCTACGGCGGGCGAGATCAGTAATATGAGCCTGGCCGTAAGTTCCAGTTTTGGAAAAAGAACAGGAACGGCCACAGTGAACGAGTTTGATGATGTATCGCTCGAAAAAGTAGTAAGAAGGGCAGAAGAGCTTGCCCAGCTGTCTCCGGAAAATCCAGAATTCATGCCTCTTTTGGGCAATCAAACTTTTGAAGAAGGTATAGCTTATAATGCCCAGACTGCAGCAATTACTCCCGATATAAGAGCAGAAATGGTTCTTAAGAGTCTTACTGTAGCTAAGGAAGCTAAACTGGAAGCAGCAGGTTTTCTGGAAAATTCCAATGATTTTAGAGCAGTAATGAATTCAAAGGGATTATTTGCTTTTCATAAAGATACCAATGTCTCTTTTTCGGTTACTGTGCGTAATCACGAAGGTACGGGATCCGGTTATGTAGATCAGTCTTTTAACGACCTTAGTAAATTGGATACCCTGGCGCAGAGTAAAATTGCTGCGATGAAGGCAAATGGCTCCGTAGGTGCCAGGGCAATTGAACCGGGGAAATATACCGTCATTCTGGAGCCCCTGGCAGCGAGTGATATGATCAGCAATATGTTTCGTGGTTTTGATGCCAGAAGTGCGGATGAAGGCAGAAGTTTTATGAGTAAAAAAGGCGGTGGTACCCGTCTTGGAGAACAATTATTCAATGAGCAGGTAACCATTTACTCTGATCCTATGAATCCTGAATTGCCTTCTGCTACATGGAATAATGATGGCCTGCCGCTTAAAAAAACGGTTTGGGTAGATAAAGGAGTAGTTAAGAATTTAAGCTATTCCAGGTATTGGGCAAAGGAAAAGGGAGTTGCTCCATTGCCCTTTAGCAGGAGTATGATCATTGAAGGCGGCACACAGACTTTGGAAGAATTGATTAAGGGAACAGAAAAAGGAATATTGGTGACTCGTTTCTGGTATATCCGTTCTGTAGACCCTCAAACGCTATTGCTTACTGGTCTTACACGTGATGGTACTTTTTATATTGAGAATGGGGAGATCAAATTCCCGGTAAAGAACTTCCGCTTTAATGAAAGCCCGGTGATCATGCTGAATAACGTAGAAGCATTGGGGAAACCAGTAAGGTCTGGCGACCTTTTAATCCCGCCGATGAAGATCAGAGATTTCACCTTTACCTCCTTATCAGACGCCGTCTAAGTCCTTTTTCAACGTATAAATTACGGGCATTAGTGGTATATTTATAAACCTAACAACCTAAAACTATTTAATTTGAAACGCAGAAATTTTATTTATTTAACCGGTATGGGGGCCGCCGCGGCCATGCTTCCAGCAATTCCGGTATGGGGAAATGAGATACCCCTTGAGCAGTCATTAGAATATATAGATCCGGCAGTAAAGAAAATAATGGCTGATGTGGCGCTCAATGCAGCCCGCAGTAAAGGGGCTACTTATACCGATGTGCGCATTGGCAGATATCTTAACCAGTATGTGGTTACCCGCGAAGATAAAGTAGAGAACTTGGTTAACACTGAGTCTTATGGTGTTGGCATCAGGGTAATTGCCAATGGCAGCTGGGGTTTCGCGGCCACCGATAAAATGGATAAAGATGGAATTGCAAAGGCAGCAGAGCTAGCGGTAATGATTGCAAAAGAAAATTCAAGGCTGTTAACCGAGCCTGTTAACCTTGCTGCACAACAAGGTTATGGTGAGGTATCCTGGAAAGCACCTATTGAAAAAAATGCTTTTGAAGTGCCCATTAAAGAAAAAGCTGATTTGCTGCTTTCTGTAAATGCTGCCGCTATGGCAGGTGGTGCAGACTATGTTAACTCTATTCTTTTTATGGTCAACGAACAGAAGTATTTCGCTTCTACAGACAATTCTTATATTGACCAGGACATACACCGTATCTGGCCTACTTTTTATATCACCAAAATAAATAAGGAGTCTGGTAAGTTTGAAACGCGCAATTCGCTGAGTGCACCCATGGGAATGGGCTATGAATACCTTGATGCCAAGCCAGAACATAAGATCCAGACTTCTACGGGTATATTATATAAAGGAAGATACGATATGCTGGAAGATGCTAAACAAGGAGCGCTGCAGGTTGCAGAAAAATTAAAGGCTAAAACAGTAGAGCCTGGAAAATATGACCTGGTACTTGATCCATCTCATTTGTGGTTAACTATTCACGAATCCTGTGGTCACCCTACAGAATTGGATAGGGTATTGGGATATGAAGCGAATTTTGCTGGTACCAGTTTCCTTACGCTGGATAAATGGGAATCCAAAAAGTTCAATTATGGTAGTAAAGAAGTAGATATTGTAGCCGATAAAACTCAGGTTGGTTCCTTAGGTGCTGTAGGTTATGATGATGAGGGCGTGAAATGCGGTAAATGGGATATTATAAAAGACGGTGTATTGGTCAATTACCAGGCGATTAGAGATCAGGCACATATTATAGGTCTGGATCATTCTCAGGGTTGCTGTTATGCAGATAACTGGAGTAGTGTACAATTTCAGCGTATGGCTAATATTTCCCTTCAGCCGGGAAAAAAACCGCTGACCATTGCCGATCAGATCAAGAACGTTGAAAAAGGTATTTACATCATTGGTGATGGCTCTTTTTCTATAGATCAGCAGCGTTATAATTTTCAGTTCGGCGGACAGCTTTTCTATGAGATCAGCAAAGGTAAGATCGTAGGTATGCTGAAAGATGTCGCTTACCAGGCAAATACCCAGGAATTCTGGAATTCCTGTACAGCTGTTTGCGATGAGCGCGACTACCGTTTGGGTGGGTCTTTCTTTGATGGAAAAGGACAGCCGATGCAGGTAAGTGCTGTTTCTCATGGCTCTGCTACAGCACGTTTTAATGGGGTTAATGTAATTAATACAGGTAGAAAAATCGGATAATTATGCCAATACTAACTAAAGAACAAGCTAAAGCAATTTTAACTAAAGTGCTGAGCTACTCAAAAGCAGATGAGTGTGAAGTAAATATAAGTGGTTCTGACGGAGGCAATATTCGTTATGCCCGTAATGCTGTAAATACCAGCGGTGCTGTAAGTACTACCAGTCTACAGGTAACCTCCGCTTTTGGTAAAAAATCCGGAACAGCTACGATTAACGAATATGATGATGCCTCTTTGGAAAAGGTAGTGAGACGTTCCGAAGAACTGGCTAAACTTGCTCCTGAAAACCCCGAATATATGACGCTGCTGGAACCGCAGATTTATGGTGCCCAGTCTCCTGCATTTTCACCGGTTACCGCGGGTGTTGGTCCAAAAGAACGTGCAGATGCAGTGGCGCAAAGTTTAAAGGTTTCCAAGGACAATAAGCTGAATGCTGCGGGGTTCCTTGAAAATAGTGCTGGTTACAGTGCTATGTTGAACAGTAAGGGCTTATATGCATATGATACTTCAACAAGTCTCGCTTTTAATATTACGATGCGTACTTCAGATTCAAAGGGCTCCGGATATGCGACCAGGGGATATAACGATTTTAGTAAATTAAATGCTAAACTAGATACGGAGGTTGCTGCTAAAAAAGCTTTATCATCTGTAACTGCTAAAGCAATTGAGCCTGGAAAGTATACAGTGATCTTAGAGCCGACTGCGGTAGCAGTGATGCTTGAAAATATATTCTTTGATTTGGATGCACGTCAGGCAGATGAAGGACGCAGTTTCATGAGTAAACCTGGAGGAAAGACCAGGGTAGGAGAGCAGCTGCTGGATGAACGTGTAAATATTTATTCTGATCCATGGAATTCTGAATTACCAGGTGCGAGCTGGTCTGGCGATGGCCGCCCGCAGGAAAAGGTAAGCTGGATAGAGAAAGGAAAAGTTAAAAATTTGTATAGTTCCCGGTATTGGGCAGCTAAAACAGGCGTTAAGGGTATCCCTATGCCAGATGGGATGATCATGGAAGGCGGAACGAAAACGCTGGAAGAACTGATTAAAGGAACAGAAAAAGGAATTCTGGTTACCCGCTTATGGTATATTCGCACAGTTGATCCCCAAACATTATTGTTAACAGGCTTAACCCGGGATGGTACGTACTATATAGAGAATGGAGAGATTAAATTCCCTGTAAAGAATTTCCGTTTCAATGAAAGTCCTGTGATCATGCTGAATAATCTGGATGAGATGGGGAAAACAGAAAGGACAGTAAGTGCAGAATCTAATCGCAATTATTTATTACCTCCGTTAAAGATCAGGGATTTTACATTCACTTCTTTATCTGATGCGGTGTAGAAATTTACTTGCTCAAAAAAGCGGGTTCACTTCAAGATAGCCCGCTTTTTTGCGTGATTAAAGGTATAAGTTCTCTTTTTAAGGATTAATCAACTGATGTTTTTACAGATTTGGTTAATGTTTACTGCATTATCAATCTTCACTGGTACACCTATTCTTATGACCGCACCGCAAATGCACAGCAGAGTTATATGGAAACGGTTAATCCATTAGGTACGATCTTTAACAGGTCAGAAAATGAAACTAAGAATAAAAGTAATAACCATAATCTCTACCTGAGCCTTCAATCTCAGTATGCCGATAACTCTATTCTGGGAAACATTAGCAATACCTTTGGAGGGAATACCGGCAATAATTTATCTTCCTCAGCGCAGAGTGGACTGATTAAACAAAACCTGAATATCTTAAGTCTCTCAGAAGCAAGTAATTCTAATATATATGCCGGGTTTAACCTAAGCCGCCGGTTAAATAAAAAAGGGAGAATGGCTTCTTTAGGCATTACATCTTCTACGGCCAATACTCATAATGCAAGTCAGCTAAATAACCAGATTGGCTATTTTAACCCTTCAACCGGAGAAGCCCTTAAAGATTCAATATTAAACCAGCTGGTGGATACCCGCAACCGAAGCCTGAGTTAAATACGTTGTTTACTTTTACTGAGCCTTTAGGTCATCAGAAAGATTCGCTGGTTCATAAATATTTGGATTTTACTTATATTTTTTCATTAACGCATAGCAGCAATGGTTTGCAGACCTCGGCAATTGACAGTCTTAAAATAATTAGAAAAGTAGACTCTTTAAGCAATAGATATAGTTCTACATTCTTTCAGCACGCCATTGGTGTATTACCGGTATGCTGCTAAAAAATTGAATTATAGTATCGGTGTTACTGCACAGCCTTATTTACTAACAGGAGGGTATGAAGGGCGGTTAGATAGGATTAGCAGAATAGGTTTTACGGTATTTCCGGTAGCTCGCGCAAAACTTTATGCCTTCTACGGCGAATACATTTAGTTTTTATTATACTGAGAATACGGTTACCCCTAATTTTAATCAGCTGCAGCCTGTGCCCAACATCAGGGACCTCCAAAATGTGCTGATCGGAAATCCAAATCTGAAAGCGGCCCTGAGCCACATTATTAATTTAAATTACCGCCATGTTGATGTGAGCAATGGAAGTGCATTACAGATTGGGATAACTGGCAATGCTACCCGTAACCAGGTTGTAAATAATACCGTGCTGGTTAGGGATACGCTAAATAGTTTGAAACAGGAAACGCATTATGAGAATACAAATGGTAATTATAAAGTGAACAGTAACTATTTCTGGTCATTACCGCTTGATAAAAATAAATACAATATATTAATCAATGGAATGCTGGGTTATGATCATCGAGTATTTTTTTCAGACCAGGTAAAAAATTTTTATAAAGGAATAAATTTCCATCAGTCGGCAGGTTTACGGATCAATCAGAAATGGCTGATGTTAAATACCAATGTGAGCTATAGCTACAGGAATAATTCTTATTCGCTGCCTACGGCAGTACCGAATGTTATACAGACCTGGTTGTTTAATGCAGATGTCAAAACATTTATTTTGAGTACTTTGTCTGCTGCGGTTACTGCTGTAAAAACTGTTAATGCAGGGTATAGTTTACCTGGTGCAAATACTTTACTGATAGGAGCGTATGTAGAAAAGGTGTTTTTAAAGAACAAGCAGATTAGTGTTAAAGCAGAAGTAAACGATCTATTGAACCAGGCGAATAACCTGAACAGAATTATTGCTGATAATTCTATCACAGAAAGCAGACAAATCAGCTCAGCAGGTATTTCATGCTGAGCTTTAGCTGGAGGTTACAGAACTTTGGTAAAATTTAAATGATTTCCAGTTCCATCTGGATATTACAGCGTTCATATGGAGTAGCACGCCCGGCTATCTTTTTAAATCCTAATTTCTGATACAAATTAATAGCTGGCTTTAAAATCGTATTGCTTTCCAGATAAAGCTTAACTGCTCCGGCTTCTTTTGCCTGTTTTATGATAGCTTGTCCCAATAGCCAGCCAATGTTTTTGCCCTGCGCTTTAGGAGAAACGGCCATTTTAGCGAGTTCGAAATCATATTCTGGATCATTCATTTTTACAAGCGCACAAACTCCGGCAGGTTCATCATCGTAAAGGGCAACCAGGATGTATCCTCCTTTATTCAGAATGTATCCATCAGGATGATCCAGAGCCTTGTAATCTGCTTCCTCCATCTTAAAATAATTGGAGATCCATTCTTCATTGAGTGCTTTAAATGCATCCTGGTATTTGGGCTGGTAAGCTACGATCTGTACTTTCTGGCTTTCGCGTTTCTTGCGCTGTTCTTTAACCCTCAGGAGCAGTGATTTTTGAGCTAAAATGTATTCCCATTCTTTAATAGCTTCCCAGAGGTCATTAGTAGTTTGCTCAGCAATCTGATCTATGGCATTACTTAGATCAGTATATTGATCCTTAATTTTAACGGTAATCTCCATTCCTTTTTTAGAAAGACTAACCATATTTCTTCTGCCATCTGATTTGTCTTTCTTTTCTTTAACAAAGCCATGTTTAGACATCTCGCCAATGATCTTACTCACCGAAGGGTGGGAGTGTCCTATTTCTTTGGCAATGGCCGTTATAGTTTTTTCTTCCCCTTGCGACAATACATAAAAAACCGGGAACCATTTCGGCTGAAGACCAATATCATAGAAACTATAAATATTAGCTGCATCCTCAGTAATCTTTTCAGTCAGCATTCTCAGCCTGCTGCCTATAGCTATTTTACCAACATTATCAAAGAAATCCATTACGTAGTTATTTATGTAATCAGTTACGCAAATCTATAAAATTGAATTGATAATTTAAAATAGAATATTAGAAAGATTGGGAATTAGCTGACTTTACATAAAAAACCACCATTTAATAAAGAAGGTTTATTATAGGTGAAAGGTGCTCCTTCAGCTGTGGTCATGACTGCGCCGCTAAAAGTAGCAATAGCCTGCCCGGCGGCAGTATCCCATTCCATCGTTGGTCCGTAACGGTAATAAATATGCGCTTTGCCTTCTGCGATCAGGCAAAATTTAAGGGAACTTCCTACGGAAATCGTATGGTCAATCGGATACTGAGCAAGTACAGAGACCTCTTCTGGCGAAGCATGGGATCTGCTCCCGACAGCTATCCATCTTTTTGCAGCGGTAGCGGCATGCAATTGCTCTTTATTTCCCTGTGCTGATTCTTTCCATGTACCTATACCAGTACCTCCATAATATAATTCACCAGTAACAGGGATATAGATAATACCCAGAATAGGGGCATTTTTATAGATCAGCGCAATGTTAACGGTAAATTCACCATTGTGTTTAATAAATTCTTTAGTTCCGTCCAGCGGATCTACACACCAAAAGTAGGCCCAGTCTTTTCTGGTTTCATAGGGGATATTCTTGCCCTCTTCAGAAATGACAGGGATATGAGGAGTTAACTGCGTAAGCTGTTCAAAGATCAGTTCATGAGAAAGACGGTCGGCCAGGGTGAGTGGCGACTGATCATCTTTTAAGGTCATCCGCATTTCTGCTGGTGGGGCATTATATATAGTAAGTATTTCCCGGCCTGCTGCTTTAGCAATGTCCAGTAATTTTGATAAATCTATAGCAGGAAGATCCTGAAAGTTAAACAGCATATGATCATATGAAAGGCGTAAAATACATTTTATTTGATAAATTCGGGCTGTTGTTTTTTCTGCTTTTCCTTCAGGGTTAAAATTACAACAGTTGTTAAAATGAGTACTGTGCCTAACCAATCATAAATGCCAAATTGAACTTTTAACCATAATACTGCAATAGCTGCAGAAGAGAGCGGTTCTGTACAAGCGAGTAGACTGGCATCAGTTGGTCCTATCAGTTTTATACTGATCATAAAGCTGTAAAAAGCGATGAGGCTTCCAAATATGATGATAAAGCCAGTCAGCAAAAACGTGGTTTTATCCCATTGGCCGCTAAATTTCCATGGGGCATGTACAAAGCTGAATACTATGCCGCCAAGCAGCATACCCCAGCCAATAATGATCAATGGATCCCATCTTTTGAGCAGATCAAGTGGTATAAGAGTATAAGTTGCCAGTGCAAAGGCAGATAAGATTCCCCAGCATAGGGCTAAACCTGATAATGATAATCTTTCAAATGAACCATGGGTAACAATTAAGAAGGTGCCGCATAAAGTGAGCACGATAGCAAGTGCTTCAATTCGGGTAGGAAATTTTCTTTTATATAAGATTAGGTAACAGGTGATAATTACAGGTCCCATATATTGTAAGATCGTTGCTGTAGCTGCATTAGAAGATTGTATGGCAGCAAAATAGGTATATTGGCAAGCTAACATCCCAAAGATACTGAACAATAAAATAGCAATTGTATCCTTCCTGTTTTTCCAGATCGTCCAGATAGAAGTATTCTTTTTAGACTGTGCAATAACGAGGAGCAGCATACCAGAAATCAGTAGGCGTACTGTAACCAGCCACTCTGCATTCATATTTTTATGCTGAAACAGATACTGAACAAATGTTCCTGATACTCCCCATAACATAGCTGATGATAATGCCAAAAGAATGCCCTTGTATTTGTAATCAATTACTGTCATTAGCTTGCTTTAATAAGGATACCTTAAGGTTTTAAAGAAAAATATGATTTTTAATTGTTAGAAAGATACAAAAATTGCGGCCTTTTTTATCTTACTTAGCTGAACGGATTCATCAATTAAATTTTTTTAATAATTTACCTTTGTTACGTAAATGCTTACTCCTGATATGAAGAAAATTCCTTTGGCTAACGAAAAGAATACAGTTATACGGATAAAGGATATAGCTTTAAAGGCGCAGGTTTCTACAGGTACCGTAGATAGGGTGATTCATAACCGGGGACGCGTAGCAGAAGATGTTAAAGAGCGTGTATTAAAGATCATTAAAGATCTTAATTATGAGCCCAATTTAATGGCAAGGATGCTCGGTTCTAAAAAACAATATCATTTGGCTGCTTTGTTTCCAGATCATAACTATGATGCATTTTGGCTTGGTCCTAAGTTAGGGATAGAAAAGGCAGAGCAGGATTTAAAACAGTATGGAGTAGTAGTTGAACAATTCCTTTTTGATCAGAATGATGTAGAGGCATTTAAAAAACAGGCGGAGGAGTTGACCAGAACAAAGCCTGATGGCATTTTATTATCGCCAATTTATTATAAAGAAACCCTGCCCTTTTTTGAAAGGTGGAGTGCAGAAAAAATACCTTTTGTACTTTTCAATACGCAGATCGCTGATTTTGATCCCTTAAGTTATATTGGGCAGGATTCTTATCAAAGCGGTTTGCTGGCTGCCAGTCTGGTTCATTATGGGCAGCCTTCACCATGCTCCATTTTAATTGCACATATCGATGAAAAGATCAGCAATGCGCAGCATTTGGTTAAAAAGGAACAAGGTTTTAGGAATTACTTTGTTCAAAATAACCTGGAACATCAATATGATATATTAAGGGTTGAATTGAAAAGAGCCAACCAATCAGAATTTATTAAGGCTCTGGACCACGTTATCGAAAATACGCTTAACCTTAAACAGATCTTTGTAACTACTTCACAGGCTTATGATATTGCCAAATACCTGGAGCAAAGGCATATCACCCACATTAAACTGATAGGTTATGATCTGATACCTCCAAATCTGCACTATTTAAATAATGGTCTTATCAGTTTCCTGATCAATCAGAATCCAAAAGGGCAGGGGTATTGGGGAATTACTCATTTGTCAGATTACCTGGTATTTAAAAAAGAAGTGCCCATGATCAAATATCTTCCTTTAGATATTGTGACCAGGGAAAACCTGAATTACTTTTTAGACGAAAAGGATCAGGTCTTTACTGATATATAAAATTCTCCAGCATCGCTTTATTCAGGAACTTTTTCTATTTTATCGTACGGCCATTTCCTGGTCTGTCTTTAACTCCATCACTCTTTTCCTGCAGCAATTATTTCGATCTATTGGTCATCACCATCATGAGTACGATGGGTATGGATTATATTGTGTGTTCGTCCACATGCCGCTGTTTGATAAAGTTCCTGCAATTATATTTAAGAAAAAACCTTTTAGCAAAACTTTAAGTTCATATTTGCTTATTTAGCGCTTAAATGGTTATATCTGATCTTAATTTCAGTTAATCAACCGTTTATCTTCCAATAAATTTAATTTTTTTAATTATCATTTGTTTTTTATTGATTTTTTTCAATAAAAAGGCTTTAAAAAAATGTTTTTTATAAAAATTGTATGATAAATACAAAAAGTGCAATAAATGTGTACGAACACGCATGATAAATTATATATTTGATTTAACGATTTAACAGGATTTTATATTTAGCCTTTCCTGAGTTTTTACCTATTAAATTTTGATTTATATATTCTGCATGACTTTTTATTCTTTTGGCTTGTGTGGTAGCTTAAAATGATCTTAACCAAATATTACAGCGTATTAGATAATAACAGTATAAATAAATAGAATTCATTAACTAAAACTTCTTTAAAAATCAATTATACTCCTATGAAACCGTCATCAACCTGCTACTTACAAACTGAATAAATAGTTTATGACAGCTTCATAACCGCTAACACTGCCTAAGGAAGCTGGAAGACAATTAAAAACAATAAATACTACTGATAAATCAATTATATTCATATGAAAAAACTTTTACTCATTTTTTTCTTTTTCGCCAGTTGTTATAGCCTTTATGCCCAGGATAGGGTGTTAAAAGGTAAGGTGGTTTCTTCGGTAGACGGCGGACCGCTTCCTGGTGTGATTGTATCCGTTAAGGGTACAACGAAACAAGCTGCTTCGGGACCTGATGGTTTATTTTCTATTGCCATTCCAGCAGGAGCGCAGACTTTACAAATTCGCTCTATCGGTTATCTGACTAAAGAGATACCAGTAGGCGAAAGCACAGCTAATCTTACGATCAGTATGACTGAAGATAATCAGCAGCTGGGAGAGGTAGTAGTAACCGGCTATTCCAATCAAAAGAAAAGCGATTTGACCAGCGCGATTACAGTCGTATCA
>Ga0233344_1000060_pt1 | contig 21194 bp, 12 predicted proteins | sample GEONDECOMP281_FD_180697 | JGI IMG/M metagenome (GOLD analysis project Ga0233344, IMG submission 180697) | Leaf litter microbial communities from Shasta-Trinity National Forest, California, United States - GEON-DECOMP-281 | ecosystem: Environmental > Terrestrial > Plant litter > Unclassified...
AATCTTACGATTACCATGGTGGAGACCAATGCAAATTTGAATGAAGTAGTAGTGGTAGGTTATGGAACAACTAAAAAGATCGATGTTACCGGCTCTATTGCCAGTGTAAAAGGAAGTGATATCCAGAATTTACCAGTTAGCTCGGTTGCTGAAGCATTAGATGGCAGGGCCAGTGGTGTAAACATTGTTCGCAATGATGGTTCGCCGGGTGCGCCTCCAAGTATCCGTATCCGCGGTACTGGTACTATTAATGATGCAAATCCATTGGTGGTTATTGATGGGGTGCCATCAAGTAACCCAGATGCATTGGGCGACGTAAATCCTAATGATATTGCGTCTGTAGAGATTTTAAAAGATGCTTCTTCCAGTGCGATCTATGGTACAAGAGCTGCAAATGGTGTAGTATTGGTGACTACAAAAAAAGGTACATACAGTCAGAAACTGAGCACTTCGATTAACGCTTATACCGGTATTTCTACCACTACACGCTATATCGATTTATTAATAGCACCAGATCTATACAAATTAAAGAGAGAGCGTTATACCAATGACGGCGTTGCTATCGAAGCGCCGTGGAACGATCCTTATTATTCTGTACAGCGTACAGATTGGCAGAAAGCTATCTTCGGCACTGGTAAAGTTAACAATGCCGATGTAAATATTACTGGCGGTAATGATGTATCTACCTATTATTTCTCCAGCAATTTTTACGACGAAAAAGGGATCATTGATAAAGCTTATTTTAAACGTTTTAGTACCCGTATCAATTCGGAACACAAGATCAAGCCCTGGTTGAAGGTTGGAGAGAACATTCAGTTAACTTATGGCGAAAGTAATTCTTATAATAATAATGACTCTCAAACGGGACTGATCTTCTCCGCCTTACGTTTTAACCCGGCTATTCCTACGGTAAATGCTGATGGATCTTATGGTACTTCCAAAGCTTATGCTAACCAGCTGGGAGATATCAATAATCCTTACGCTACTATACAGGAAACAGATGCTTTTAGTCGTAAATACAGGGCTATTGCCAATGTATTTGCAGAGGTGCCTATTATTAAAGACCTGAAATTCCGCGTAAATTATGGTTTCGACGGTTCTATTGGCAGGGGATATAATTTTAGTATACAGGATTTAAATCAGGCCAGACAAAATACCAATTCAGTATTAACTCAATCAGAATCCGAAGCTTATTCTAACCTGGTAGATATGTTTCTTACCTATGATAAGGTTTTAGGGAAGAGTCATTTAACGTTAACCGGTGGTTATTCTTCACAGACTTTTAGGGGCAGCAATTTTTCTGCCGCACGTTTGGGTTATGATGATACCTCTGCCGATCAGCTGGTGCTGAGCAAAGGTAATACCCTGTATACAGCAGCTGGTACCAGTGATGATCCTACAGCTCTCCAATCTGTTTTCGGAAGAGCTTTTTATGATTATGACGGTCGTTTCTTAGCTACGATGACTTTTAGGGCCGATGGTTCATCGAGATTTGCTCCTGGAAACAGATGGGGTTATTTTCCTGCTTTCTCTGTAGGATGGAGAATTTCTAACGAGAAGTTTATGAAAGACCAGGACTGGATCAGCAATTTAAAGCTTACCGGCGGATGGGGTGAACTGGGTAATCAGAACGTAGATCCGTTTCAATATGTAAGTGTGATTGCTGTAGGTAATGGTTATGGAACCAATGGTTATACTTTTGGTGGCGCGGGTTATAATGGTGCTGCAATTGTAAAAACGGCTAACCCACTGATTACCTGGGAGCGTGCAGCAATGACTAACATTAGTTTGGAAGCAGGATTTTTGCAAAATAAACTGAGCACGGTAGTAACTTATTTTGACAAAAACACCAATAAAATGCTTGTTCCCTCTGTACAGGTAGGTACAGAGGGAAGAGTTACTGCTCCAGATCAGAATATTGCCAACATGAACAATCATGGGGTAGAGGTTGAATTAAATTACCAGGGCGGCGACGAATTAAAGTATTCTGTTGGTGGTAATGCTTCCTTTATTAAAAATACGGTAACCAAATTATATGGTGCCAATGCTTATATCAGTTCTACTGTTTACGGCCGCTCTAGTCAGGAGATCTCCAGAACCTATGAAGGGCAGCCAATTGCTTCTTTCTATGGATGGAAGACTGCTGGTTTATACCAAACTCAGGCAGATATAGACAATGATCCGTACCTAAAGAATGATACGCGTAAAGCATCCATTAAGCCGGGTGATGTCCGTTTTGTAGATGTGAATGGTGACGGTATCATTGATGGTAAGGACAGAACTTACCTTGGTAATCCTAATCCTAAGGCTACAGTAGGCTTGCAGGGTAGCTTATCATACAAGAATTTTGATTTGGCAGTTAATTTTACTGGTGTATTTGGAGTAAGCTTATATAATGCGGATAGAATGCAGGGAATAGATCCAACTTATTCTTTCAATCTATATGCAGATGACCTGAACAGATGGACGGGGGCGGGAACAAGTAATACTATTCCAAGATTATCGGTAGACAGGGCAAATGATAATTACCGTACTTCAGATCTTTTTGTAGAAAACGGCAGTTACCTGAGCCTTAAAAATCTAACTATCGGTTATACCATTCCAGGAAAGCTGATGAAAAAGACTACGCTAAATAACCTGCGGTTTTACGTAACCGGTCAGAATGTATTTATGATCACCAGTTATACTGGTTACACACCAGAACTGGGCTATACCAATGGCAACAGGCAAAGAGGAGTAGATGTGGCCCAATATCCTTCGGTTCGTTCATTTACATTTGGTTTAACGCTTAAATTATAATCCCATGAAATCGAAACTAACTATATATACGTTATTGCTCGTTGTAATTTGCAGTACAGCCTGTAAGAAAACCCTGGATGTTAGCCAGACAGGTGTTTATAATACTGATAACTATTTCAGAAACGAAACCGATGCTGTAAATGCCATTACCGGCATCTATAATTTGCTGGAGCAGGAAGATTACATTGCCCATGCAGAAACTACTTTTGATGTAGCCTCTGATGATTACTGGCGTTCTGGTGACCACTCTGAGGATGAAGCGATAGAGAATTTAACTTACGATGCTTCAAATGCGCAGGTAAATTATAGCTGGACTTACAAGTATGAAACTGTAAACCGCTCTACCAATGCCATCATCAATATTCCAAAAATTACCAATATTACCGCTGCTGTAAAATCCCGCAGTATGGGAGAAGCTTATTTCTTTAGGGCTTTTGGTTACTGGCGATTAATGGTGATTTATGGCGATGTACCCATTATCACAGAAGATGACTTCACTAAAAGCACATTTAATGTGCCTAAATCTACTACAGAGCAGGTGCGTCAGCAAATTGAGGCGGATCTGTTAAAAGCAATAGATCTATTGCCCGAAACTTATACCGCTACAGATCGTGGCAGGGTGAGTAAAGGAACAGCTTTAGGATTGCTAACCAAGTTATATATGTACTGGGAGAAACTTCCTGAGGCTATTGCTACCGGTGAAAAAGTAACCAGCAATAGTAATTATGCATTGGCTGCTACCTATCAGCAGAATTTTACCCGCGAAAATGCAACCAGTACAGAGATACTATTAGCTATTGAAGGTTTGCAGAACATTGTGCAGAATGATTTTACTATCTATTATATTCCAAGAGCATGGGGAGGTTATGGCTTTAGTCAGCCGTTACAAGGTTTAGTCAATGAATTTGAAGCGAACGATCCGCGTAAAAAGGCCACCGTGCTTAGCGTAGGTGATACGATAGCTATTGGCGATGGTAATGCGAACAATGTATTCACTGCTGATCTGTCTGCCACAGGATTTAGTTTTAGGAAATACGCAGTTTTCTATCCTTTTAATTCTGCTGAAGGTACAGGTGTAGATCATAATTTTGCGGTACCGCTGATGCGTTCTGCCGATATCTATTTGCTGGTTGCAGAAGCTAAGATCCGTACACAGGGAGCTGGAGCAGGTGATGCATTGATTAACCAGGTTAGACGCCGGGCTTCATCATTATTGCCACTGGTTTCTAATGCCGGGATGAAAGAACTGATCCACGAAAGACGTGTAGAGCTGGCAGGAGAAGGAGAAAGACACCAGGATTTGATGCGATGGGATAAAAAGAACATTGTTGATATTGCTGCCATTTATAACCTGGCCATCTCTAAAGCACCTGCTGATCAGGCAAAAACAATCACATTTATACGGCCTAAGCATTACTATTACCCTATTCCTCAGGTGGAAATTGATAAGAGTAATGGTGTACTGATACAAAATCCAAATTATTAATAATATATAATAATGCTCCAATAAGGTCCCTAATTTCGTAGGGGCCTTTTTTTAAAATAAAAGTTAATTGGGGTACTCTGGCACTATGTCTTGTTTTTTTTAGGCATTAATTGATTTTATTGATAATTCTTTTAAGAATGTTGGTCTAATTTGGTGTCATTATGCTGATTTTGTGATTTTATTAAAATTAAATATGAAAAAACTTACCGTTTTATTTTTTTTTACCCTATTGCTTACTTATTCTGCTGTTATTGCTCAGGTTAATCTGCAAGAATCTTCCGCATTTATCTCCCGTGTAGTTCCATCTATCAAGGATAAATTTGTGATTGAAGAGATTCCTCAGGAAAATAATAAAGACGTATTCGAAATAGAATCTAAAAATGATAAAATCATTCTGCGTGGTAATAACGGCCTTTCTGTTGCTTCTGCGCTAAACTATTACCTTAAGAACTATTGCTTTTGCGATATCACCTGGAATGGTACTAACCTTAATCTTCCTGAAATCTTACCTGTATTACCAGTGAAGATCCGCAAAAATACCCCCTACAATTACAGGTATTACCTCAACTATTGCACTTTTAATTATACTATGGCCTGGTGGGACTGGGCGCGCTGGCAAAAAGAGATCGACTGGATGGCGATGAATGGAATCAATATGCCATTGGCCATTACGGGTGAAGAAGCCATCTGGCGTGATGTTTACCACTCGATGGGCTTTAGCGACAAAGAGCTGGCAGGTTTTTTTAGCGGTCCCGCTTACTTTTCCTGGTTATGGATGGGTAATATTGATGCCTGGGGAGGTCCGCTGCCACAGCATTGGATAGATACGCATAAAGAATTACAGAAAAAAATACTGGAACGCGAGCGGTCATTTGGGATGAAACCTGTGCTTTCTGCTTTTACAGGACATGTGCCACCGACTTTTAAAGACCGGTTTCCAACAGCGAAAGTAAAACGGACCAATTGGGATGCTGGTTTCCCGGATGTATTTATTCTTGATCCTGAAGATACACTGTTTGAAAAAATTGGCAAGAAATATATAGAACTGCAGACTGCTGCATTTGGAACTGACCATTTGTACTCTTCTGATACTTTTAATGAAAACATTCCGCCTACCAATGATTCTACTTACCTGAGCGATATGAGCAAAAAGGTATTCAGATCCATGACGGCTGCTGATCCAAAAGCAGTATGGGTGATGCAGGGATGGATGTTTCACTATAACAATAAATTCTGGCAGCCACAGCAGGTTAAGGCTTTGTTAAATGCGGTGCCTAATGATCAAATGATAGTTCTTGATCTGTATAGTGATGCCCATCCGGTATGGAACCGTACAGATGCTTATTATGGCAAACCATGGATCTGGAATATGCTGCAGAACTTTGGTGGTAACATCAGCTTATTTGGCAGAATGAGGCATGTAGCCGCAGATCCTGCTATTGCCCTGCATGATCCTGAATCTAAAAATATGGTAGGCATAGGCTTGGCGCCAGAAGGGATAGAACAAAACCCGGCTTTGTTTGAGCTGATGCTGGAAAATGTTTGGAAAGATACTCCTACAGATGCTGATGCATGGGTAACGGGCTATGCAAAGAGGCGTTATGGAAAGGCCGATCCGCAAATGAATGAAGCATGGAATATTTTGCTCAATACTGTTTATAGCGGTGGATTAACCGAAGGTGGAAATGAATCGATCATTGTAGCCCGGCCAACTTTTGATAAAAAGATAGACCGTGTGCTTACAGGTATTCCTTATGATCCGCTGAAACTGGTTAAGGCCTGGGGATTATTTATTAGTGCATCACCACAATTGAAATCCAGTGATGGATTTGAATATGATCTGGTAGATGTTACCCGACAGGTATTGGCTAATTATGCGAGCCCGCTTCAGCAAAAAATGGTGGCTGCCTATCAGCAGAGGGACATGGTTGCTTTTAAAAAGTACAACACTGAGTTTTTGCAACTGATGGATGATATGGATGAATTATTGGCTACGCGTCAAGACTTTTTATTAGGCAAATGGATCAGTGAGGCCAGGGCCAATGGCATCACTGCCAAGGAAAAAGACCTGTATGAATTTAATGCCAGAGACCTGGTGACCTTGTGGGGAGATAAAGAAAGCGGGCTGCGGGAATATTCTAACCGGCAGTGGTCGGGTTTAATTAAAGGGTATTATAAACCCAGATGGGAAATGTTCTTTTCTATGCTGGACGCATCGCTGAAAGCAAATAAAACGCCAGATTTTAAAGCTTTTGATGCTGCAGTTAAAAACTGGGAATGGAAATGGGTGAACCTGCATAACAATGCCTATCCTGCAACAATTAAGGGTAATGCTGCTGAAACTGCCGCTAAACTGTACCAGAAATATGAAAAAACTATCCGTGAAGCTTATGCAAAATAAACACTGCCTGCTGCTGTTGTTATGCTTTTTTTGTGTAGCGCATGTGTTTGGTCAGGATGCTGTTAACGATCATATGTTTCCTGCACGGGAAGTTGCCCGTCCATTTATAGATTTTGATAACAAAGGTTTTTTAATCGGTGGAAAACGCACTTTCCTGGTATCTGCCGGAATGGAGTATGCCCGTGTACCGCATCAATTATGGTATGACAGGCTATTGCGGTTAAAACGCGGAGGTTTCAATTGTGTAGAAATTTATACGATATGGAATTTTCATGAACCCACAGAGGGTAAGTTTGAGTTTAGCGGAGATCAGGATCTGGATCTCTTTCTGTCGCTGGTTAAAAAGATGGATATGTATGCCATCGTAAGGGTAGGCCCTTATTACTGTGCAGAATGGGATCACGGTGGTTATCCAATTTGGCTGCGTTTTAAAAAGGGTTTGCGGGTAAGGGAAGATAATCCTGTATTTGAGCGTTATGTAGACCGTTATTTTGATCATCTGCTGCCCATAGTATTTAAACACCAGATCAATAAAGGCGGATCAGTAATTTTGGTACAGCTAGAAAACGAACATCCAAAAGGCTGGGGAACAGCTATGCCCAATAATTATTTTAAACGCCTGCAAAGTAAATCCCTGAGTTTAGGGCTGCAGGTTCCATACTTTTTTAGCGGCGTTCATCATGCTTCAGATCCTGCTGGAAAGGGTTCATTAGATGATCCTTTACGGCCTAACCCATGGTTTTCTACAGAATTCTGGAGTGTATGGTATTCACAATATGGTGCTAAACCCACAGATGCCGGGCTATATGACCGCAGAACATGGAAGGTTATTGCCCATGGTGGCAATGGCTATAATTTTTATATGGCACATGGCGGATCAAATTTTGGCTATACCAATAATGATGAAGATGCAGCCTCCTATGATTATGGTGCTGCTGTAGGGCAGGCGGGAGATTTGCGGCCCATCTATTATACTTTTAAACGCGCAGGTTTTTTTGCGCGCAGTTTTCAGGATATCCTGGAGAATAGTACTGACGGCAGTAAAAGTTATCAGGCTATCAATGCCGACACTGCGCTAAAAATAACTGCCAGAACAGGTAAAGCAGGAGATCTTATCTTTATAGATAACCCTGGTAAGAAAAGCCTTACTGCAGAGATCAAAATAAACAGAACAACACCTGCCGTTAAAATTAACCTGGACTCGGGAGAGATCTATCCACTGGTACATAATTTTGAGCTGAACAGAACGGTTAAGCTCAATTGGGCATTAACCCGGATCTACAGCATTATTAAACAAAATAATACCACTACAATTGTGGTGGAAGCTAAAGGAGGCGATCAGGTATATCTGCAATTTCTGGTAAAAGGAAAGGCAGTAGTTACAGCAGGTAGAGCAGGTTTTAAAATAACCGGCAACCGCATTGACTTTACAGGATCAGCAGGTGTGAAATCTATTGAACATAGTTTTACAGTTGGCAAAACACATGTTCGCTTATTGATCATGAACAGAAAAGGTACAGATCATACCTGGATAGGTGGGGGGAATGCAATTATCACAGGAGTTTCTTATCTGGGGAAAACAGAAATAAAACAAGGGCATATCAATGCTGCTGCAGAATATTCTTTAGATGCACAGCCAGATGGTCTTGCACATATCTATCTGGAAAAAAGTTCAAAGCTGATGGTCAATAAAAAGCCTGGACAGGTTTTTCATCAGCCATTGGTTAAGCTTTCTGCATGGGAAACCAAGGATGCATCTGCAAGTGCTGCTGTTAATTATGATGATAAAAAATGGTTAAGCAGCAGTAGTTCTTTACAAATGGGTGCAGATGGTGATCTAACTGCTGATGCCTGGTACCGTGTTAAATTTAAAGCGCCTGTTACCGGCAAATATACCTTACAGGTAGATGGAGGAGACAGGGCTACTGCTTTTATTGATGGTAAACCTGCTGCCAAATGGAAGATACGTGATGGGGAGGTTTTATTTGATATGAAGCAGGGTAAACATACACTTGCTATCTTTACAGCGCATAATGGCCGTGATAAAATGGCTGCTTATCTGGGCCCGATTGATAACCTGGACAAAAAAGGCCTTTCTGGCAATGCATTACTCAAAAATGGCGGGCCATTTATCTCTACCCTGGATCACTGGTATTTTGTTCGAACAAAAGCAGCTATAGAAGTAAAAGATGGCCCTCCGGTTCTGGACACTTTACGGGCGGAAAAATATAAGATCGGGGCAGATGCTTTTGGTTTAAAGGAAGGTTTTGGATGGTTTCAAACTGTAATTCCAGCACAGCCAGGATTGTCTAAACTGATCGTGTCTTTTAAAAGTGTGGATGAGAATGCTACTGTTTTTATAAATGGTAAAGAGATGATGCATAGGGAAGGATGGAACATTCCTTTTGAATTAGCTATAACAGATGCTAAAATATTGAAAAAGCCTATGGTGTTATCCCTCTTTATCGAAAATTACAGCAATGAAGGAGGAATAGACCAGCCAGTTAAGATCAATACGATTGGCGAAGCACAAGTTTTAAAAGGCTGGAAGATGCATGGCGGTATTGATAGCAATGCCGGAATGGCTGGATGGACTGAACTGAATGATCATGATGTACTGGCTCATAAAACCGGCATGCTGCTTGGTCCTGCATTCTTTCGTTCGCACTTCTCTGTGCCAGTTATTAATGGCCAACAAATGATCTGGCGGGTAAATACAAAGGGATTGAGCCATGGCTCTGTGTGGATTAACGGACATAATCTGGGGCGTTATCCCGAAGTAATCGGAGCTATCGGTTTATACGTTCCTGAGCCCTGGTTGAAAACAGGAGAGAATGAACTGCTCATTTATGAAGAAGAGGGTAATACTCCTCATCAGGTAAGCATTTCTTTAGAACGCGCAGCCAGCAGGGTTAGTTACAAACTGACCAGTAAATAAATAGAATTTTATCAAATGCTAACTTAGATATAAAATGGAATTATCCAAAGACAGATTTATTACCCTTGATATTTTTAGAGGGATGACCATATGTTTTATGATCATTGTAAATTCTCCTGGTTCTGGTGCCGTACAATGGGCACCTCTGGATCATGCTGCATGGTTTGGTTTTACACCTACCGATCTTGTTTTTCCTTCTTTTCTTTTTGCTGTAGGCAATGCTTTAAGCTTTTCAAAAAAGAAATTTGAAAGTAATTCTACTTTCCTGGCTAAGATCTTCAAACGTACGCTGATCATATTTTTGCTGGGTTATTTGATGTACTGGTTTCCTTTTGTCCATCGGGATCAGGGCAGCTGGGTATTTAATTCGCCAGGCCATACCCGTATCATGGGGGTACTGCAACGGATAGCACTTTGTTATTTATTTGGGTCGTTAATTGTACACTATTGTTCCAAAAATGCAGCTGTGATTATTTCTGCAGTGCTTTTATTTGGATATTGGGCCTTTCTGCTCATTTTTGGAGAAAGCGGGCAGGAATATAGTATGCTTGGAAATGCAGGTACTAAATTAGATATTATAATTTTAGGCAACGCACATTTATACCACGATAAAGGAGGTCCTATTGCATTTGATCCCGAAGGGCTGCTCAGTACCTTAACAGGAATCGTTAATGTAATCGGTGGTTATCTTGCAGGTTCCTATATCCAGAAAAAGGGAAGGAATTATGAATCAGTAGCCAAATTGCTGATCTATGGAGCGGTACTTATTGGTATTGCGTTATTTTGGGGACAGTTTTTTCCGGTGGCTAAAAAATTGTGGACCAGCTCTTTTGTCCTACTGACCATTGGTCTGGATTTGGTGATCATAGGTATTCTGGTTTACCTCATAGAGCTGAAAAATAATAAATGGGGAACTGATTTTTTCCTGGTATTTGGCAGGAATTCTCTGGCTATTTACCTCTTATCAGAGCTGTTGCTCACATGCCTTTCGTTAATTTGGGTTAAGCCAAACCTTAGTTTTTACGACTGGATCAATAATGTATTTTATCAGCCTGTTTTTCCGGGCGCACTGGGTACACTGGTATTTGCCTTATGTTACATGATGATCTGCTGGCTGGTGGGCTATATTTTGGATAAAAGAAAGATATATATCAAAATATAAGGATATGAGCAATTCCGTTTTAACCAGGGCCAGTTTTTTTAGCGGCCTTTTATTGTGTACTATTTTTGGATATGCACAGGATCATATCAGGTACGTAAATCCACTTATCGGAACTACAAAAAGTGCCGTTCTTACCCATTGGGGTGGAAATGGAGGAACCTATCCCGGTGCTGTTGCCCCGGCGGGCAGAATTCAGATCAGTCCGGAAACACGTGTAAACGGTGCTAAAGGTTACGATTATACGGACAGTTCTATTTACTTTTTTAGCTGTATTCAGCATCATAGTGGCTTTCCGGAAGGCTCTTCAGGTGAATTGTATATCATGCCGGTATTAACTGACGATTTTAAGGCGGGGAAAGATCACAGACCTTTTTCACATCAGGAAGAACAGGCACGGCCGGGATATTATAAAGTTACTTTCAAAGACGATGGCACTGTAGCAGAGGCTACAGCAGGGCTCCGTACAGGAATGCTTCGTTTCACCTTTCCGGCAAAAGCACATCCAAAGGTTTTTATAGGCAATGCAGGGTTGATCAGTATGGTAGGGAAGCGCGTGCTCCATGATTCATTGTCCAATGCGGTGATCAATTTTAGTGAAGACCTGCTGAATAAAAGACAGGTTAAAGGTGGTTATGTGTTTGCTTTTAAAAGATCGGTAACTGGAGCCAAAGTGGTTACTTTAAAACTGAGCACTTCAACAGTAAACTTTGCCGGTGCTCAACATAATATTGATCAGGAGATAGCTTCAATAGGTTTTGAGGGATTGAGGTTAAAAACCAATGCAGTATGGAAAACTCAATTGGCAACTGTAGATATTACTGATTCCAGCAGTGCCAATAAAACAGTTTTTTATACAGCGTTGTATCATTCCCTGTTGCTTCCATGGGTGGTATCTGATGCAGATGGTAAATATAGGGGGAAAGATCAGCAGGTATATCAAACCAGGGGGAAGTATGAATATGGTGGTTTCTCGCCCTGGGATACTTTCCGTTCCCTGCATCCGCTGCTAAGTCTTTTGTATCCTGAAAAGCAAAACGATATCATCCTTTCTATGCTGGATATCTATCAGCAAACCGGTCATTTACCTACCGAAACAATGACGGGTAACCACGCAGTACCCATTATTGTAGATGCCTATTTAAAGGGAATAACCGGTTATGACAAAACACTGGCCTATACTGCCATGAAAAAGAATATCATGGAGGCTCCTTTTGTACAGCATGATATGGAAATTTATCATATCATGAATTATGTCCCTTTTTCCAATTCAGAATCGGTAACGAGAACTGTAGAATATGCTTATAATGACTGGGTACTTTCCCAGTATGCAAAGCAGGTTGTACATAAGGAACAGGACTACACTATTTTGCAGGAGCGTAGTTTAAATTACCGTAACCTATTTTCGCCAGCTGGTTTATTCATGCTTCCCCGTAAGGGAGAAGAAATTAAAGCAGAACCTGGCAAATCTGGATATAAGGAAGGTGATAAATGGGTATATTCTTATTTTGTTCCACACAATGCAAAAGATCTGATTAACCTTTTTGGTGGAAAGGCAGAATTTGCAGAGCGGCTGGATTCTGCATTAACCAATGATGTGATCGTTTACGATAATGAGACGGTATTACATGTACCTTATTTATTTAATGCAGCGGGTTATCCAAACCTTACACAGAAGTGGAGCAGGGAGATCATGCTAAAAAGATTCGCTGCTGCTCCGGGCGGGTTGCCAGGGAATGATGATTTGGGAGCGATGTCAAGTGCCTACATTTTTAATGCGCTGGGTATATTTCCTATCAGCCCGGGTAATCCGCTATATGCAATTGGCGCCCCATTGTTTCAGTCGGTGAAACTCCATCTTGCACATCAAAAAACTTTTATTATCAACGCAAAAGGGCAGTCGCCCGAAAATAAATACGTCCAATCTTTACAGGTTAACCATTCGCCATACGAACAATTGTCAATTGCCCATGATGTATTGCTCAAAGGAGGTTCCATGGAGTATGTAATGAGTGCAGCAGCTGATGAATCATGGCCTAAAGACAAAGATCCCAAGCTCCTGTCTCAAACTAAGACTGATGTGAATATCAATATTTTGGGCTATATAGTGAGCAAGACAAAGGTTGAGCCTAATGAAGAGTTCTGGCTTCGTTTTATGGTTTCCAACAAAGGAAGCGTAGGAACAAAAAAAATAGTAGTTTATCTGGATGGTAAACCTTATGCATTTAAACATTGCCTGGTTTTACCGGGAGCAACCCTTACAGATTCTATCAGCTGCCGCTTATACCGTTTGGGTAAGGTTAGACTAGGCTTATCAGCAGAGGAAGGTGTTGGTATGGAAGTATTAGGTCCTGTAGCGCCTGTTCTACACCCTTATCTGCTTTCTAATCTTAAGTTAACCCCTGTATTGCCTTTAAATGCTGTGCAGCAGATGAGTTATAGTCTTAAAAATTTAACAGGGGAAAGCAAAGAATTCCATATTCCCGTGTCATTGGGAGAGACCGTTTTATTCAATGATTCTGTACAGCTTGCTCCTGGAGAAACAAAAACAGCAACGCATCATTTTACCGCTGGTACAGCCGGCATAAATTTACTCCATGTTGCAGACAGTAAGATAGTATATAAGGTATATACCAGTAATTTATCATCTTTATTAGTCGATCTGTCACTGGTTAATCAAGAATCCAGCCTGCTAACCGATCATTCTGGTTTAGGAAATGATGCAAAGATTGTTGGCAATAAAGCCGGTAAAACAGGGAATAGGATTTTGCTTGGCGACAGTTGTTTTGTGGTCTTAAATAACGCTGCAAGCCTGGATCAAATGGGAGAGAACATGACGATGATGGCCTGGGTTTATCCACAAGCTAATGAAAAAGGGCTGATAGATATGCTGACAAAGGGTGATAGCCATGTTTTACAAACCAATAACAATCAAACGTTAACCTTTTTTGCCGGAGGATGGGGCAGAGGTGACTGTACGGTTAAACTTCCTGCCAACTGGAAAAGGGAATGGCACCATATTGCTGGTACTTGCAAAGGGGATCTGTTATCAGTATATATTGATGGTAAACTTGCTGGAACTTCGACAGTTGATGGAATCGTTAATTTATCACAAGATAGCCAGTGGCAAATCGGCAGAAATGAAGAATTTCCTTCAGAACGGATCTTTCATGGTTATATAGATAAAGTAAAAGTTTATGAGGAAGCCCTCTCCCCACAGGAAATAAGTTCTATGGCTACTGATGAAAAGATTTTATTAAAAAGGCAGGAAGAGTAACCGGTTAAAAGAGATGATAATTTGGCTATTTATTATGTTTGATTTGTCCAATTTATTTGCAGTATAGTACAATTTTAAATTGGTGATTGGTTTTATCTTTGTTAGATTATTATAGCTAAATCACCTCTTAATATACAGCATGAAATTACTGACAAACGAAGAGAATATCTGTTCATTTTTGGCCGATCACCATGTTCTTACTATTTCTACTCAATCGGCTTCTGAACTTTGGTCTGCTATCTTGTTTTATGTGTATGATACTAAAAGTCAATCTATTTATATCATGACGCCACGAGAAACGAGACATGGTGAAATGATGATTGGCAATCCTAAAGTTAGCGGGACCATCTCTGACCAGGTTACAGACATTACTCAAATTACAGGCTTGCAATTTAGTGCTGATGTGAAAATATTAGCTGAAAAAGCAGAGATAAGTGCAAGAGCTTTATATGAAAAGTTTTTCCCTGTAGACGAAAATTATAAACAATCGATGTGGGAAGTTACGATTAAAGAGGCTAAGCTGATAGATCACCCTGCCGTTTATGGAACCAGGTGTTTTTGGGATAATGAATTGGTAAAATAATTTGTCTTATACAGACATGTCGTCAGTTATTGTTTTCTAAATAGCCCGGGTGTAACGCCTGCGTGTTTTCTAAATAATCTGGAAAAATAGGCTGTATCAGAAAAATTAAGCAAATAGGTGATTTCTGTTAAGGAGTAAGAAGTAAAAGTAAGCAGTTTCTGAGCTTCTGCTATGGCGTGCTCTTGTAATATCCACGAACCTGATCTTCCTGTTACTGCTTTACATATCCTGTTTAGATGTACTGGGGTGATATTTAATTCTGCTGCATAGTCTGGAATTGTCTTTGTAAAGGGAACACTATTCTTGTAGCTTTTTTGAAAAGAGTGATAGTATTTCTCCTGGAGGTTATTTGGTATACTCCCGGATGAGTTATCTATCAGTCGGAATAATCTAAGGAATAAAAGACTTAGCAGGGATTGCAAAGCTATTTGCCGCTCTTCGAGATCGCCAAAAAGTTCCTTATCAATTTGTAAAGTGATATCAATTAAATCATTAAAAGGTATCTCGTTATTAAATTTAGTAATAAACTCTATGTTTTTTAGGTTCAATAATAGACCGGCTGCGGATTGAAGCAATTTTTCAATATACCTTACTCCAAGGGTAATCACACGTCCTTTAACCATAGGGTCATAAGTAAAGCCATGCAAATGACGAGGGGGGATAACCAATATTGCCGGCGCTTTTATTTCATGAGATCCATCGGCCATTTCTACTTTCACGAAACCGGTTTCGATAAAAAAGAGCTGTATCAAATGAATATGCAAATGGGGACTGATTTGCCAGTTGTACAGACCGCTGCGTTCCCGGATTGATTCGCTATTAATGTAAGAAGCAGATGAAAAAGAAATTTTTTCCCTGTACTGTCCATCATAGTTTGTCAGTTGTTTTTTCATTGGAATATATTGTTTTTTAGCTATCATGACGTTATCATGAGTGTAATCATCAGCGTATTGTGAACTGTTTGCTCATGATTTTTTTTATCTATTAAATCAACGGTAATTATAAATATCGTATAATGATTTGAATTCTAAATAAGAAAGGACAGATTTTAGATAGATTTTTAACATTACGCTAGATTATTAAAAGGGGTAGCCGTTATGTAATTGTGGCTTAAGGCCAGGATCCTGATAAAACCATAGATGGTAAATTATCATCATCATTAGGATCAGGACTATTCCAATAATGAGATAATAGGTAAACTTGCTTGATTTCATAATAGTCAACTTGTTTGGTTAACAATGAAATATAATTAATGTTTGATTATGAAATTATTTATTTTGTGTTATGATACCTGTTTTAGGATACATTAAGGGCTTAAGCACACAAGGAAAGGACGTTTTTGGTGTTTTAAAGTGGATGTTTTGGCTAGCATTTTATAGCCTGCTATTGCTTTACATTTGTTAAAATTTTAATCGAAAAAGTAATGGCAAAATTAAACAAACTATTCCTGCCAAAAGCGCTGCTAGTATTTTTGGCATGGCCAGTTCATTAGACAGTTATATCAGGCATTAAATCTGAGGGTACTTGTATTGATATGTAAGTATAAATTGCCACTTGGAAGAGCAATTTTCAAATTATAAATTCTTTTTTTTTCTCAATTTATAAACATTAACCTTTCCACGATCAGACTTAATGATGTCAACCAATTCATTCCGGGGAGCGCGGTTTAAAATATCAGTCACTTTGCTTGGTCGAATTGTTTCATCAAACATCTCGACATAGTCTACTGAAATTTGGTAAGAAGTTTTTGGCTCAGCAAGGAGGTTCGAGGCTAAATAGATATCCATATTTCTGGCATAATTTGGAGAAATCTTTTCATCCTGATGGCTTGGATCGATATGATTAACAACGCAATATTGTCTAATATTCTTGCGTAATTCACTTTTAGAAGGAACTGGAAACTTTGGATTTGCCAGATCATAATACTTAACACCAAAATAGGCACTAAGTGTTTCCATATAATCTATTCCAAGGCTTCTGTCTCCTTTTTCAATAGATACTATATAAGATTGATTTTTTTCGATGGCCTGGGCAAGCTGTCCTTGTGAAATACCCGCATTTATACGATATTTCTTCAGCTGAATGCCAAATTCTATCTTTGCTTTATCGTTCTTATCCTCCACGAATCAAATAAAATGTTTAGTTGAATATTAATTCATTAGATATTTTGTATTTATCGATATCATGTGTATATTTGAGATATGAATTATCCTTAAAATTTTTTTATAGTAATTAATTGTTAATAGCTTCATGAAAATGAGGTATAAAACTGAAGAGTCTTGCAACTCCATTCTCACACCGTTGACGCAAGGCAGCAGATTATATACCCATATCTTATCTAAGATGTATTATATTCGCATCTAAATAAGTGTGGGTTCTGCTGTATATCCGTGTCAACTTAAGGTGTGAGAACTAGATAGGGGTTGCGGATGGCAGAACCCACGTTTATTTTTATAGACGGCCATCTCTCGTCCCTTCATATTAATTGGAAACTTAAATCTGATCATATGGAACCACCAAAAAATAAATTCTAATAAACCTTCTATACATATTATTGACTAATCATAATTAGTCGTACTGTCCTTTCTTTGACCAATTTTTGGTAAACATATATATCCTTAACTATGAGAATTAACCCGATCCATTCAAACCGATCGATCAGTAAACCGCCTGATTGAGCATTTAAAATGCATAGCAACTTGTATTTAGGTTGGTTACTGGTAATAAACAACTGGTTGCTATGCATTTTATTTCTTTTTATCCCTCACCTTCAAAAAACGCTATCCTCTTAAAATAATCTTTTTAAAATCTCAAAAAATGAAAGCAAAAAATCGCTTAAGGGGATTGTTATGTCTAAACTTTACGCTCCGCCAAGGAATAATTTCCTTTCTAATTCTACTCAGTAACTCCTGTAATGACCGTCAGGCCTTTGCTCAATCCAGGTTAAGTGATCACAAGTGTTGTAAAATCAGCACTTTAAATCAGCAGTCGCTAAAGGGCCAATAGTGAAATCGACGATTTGCTGCCTGCTGTTAGATCAGGCGAAATTTACGTTAGAATTTTAATAATTAAACAGAAAATAATGAAATACATTTTAAACCTAACTTTTGTGCTGATGATATTAAACGTAGCTGTACAGGCTAAGCCTGTTAAAAAAGTGAAACCTATAAAGAATGATGTAATATTTGAAGTTGTCCTTGATAAAGAGATTAAAAATAAACCCTACATAATGGTTTATCATCAAGGTATTAATGAAAGAGATATGTCCCATGCGGGAGAGGAGCAGATACAGCCAAAATCCAGGAAAGGCAATACCTATTACTTTGAGATAAAAAATCAATCTAAGCCTTCATATTTTTCATTGATGCTTGCAGATAGTGTTATGGATATAGCAGTGGCTAATGGATATCATTTTGAACATGGAGACGATGTTAAAATAACGGCAGAGAAAACCAGCCTGAACTGGATTTACGATCTTGATTTCTCTGGTAAAGGCTCTGCCAAATACAGGTGCCAGAATGAGTTTAAGTATGCAATGCATACAGATACTGTAAAGTCATTGTCAGAATTTACAGCTGATGATAGCTATAATCCAAACAATCAATCATTAAGATATACTGATTTGCTGTTTGGATTAATAGATAAATACCAGCCAGAAATGTCTGACTATTCTTGCAATTTATTACATGCTGATGTACTGGGTGAAATGGGTAAACATATATTTGCTCAACTCAGGTTCTTACTGATGATTAAAATGGGGAAAGATATGCTTGGTTTTAGACGATTAACCAAGAGTTTTTCGGATAATTATAAGGTTGATTATTTAAAAGGTGTCCCCGATAGTGTTTTGGTAAATTCTAAGGAGTATAGTGATTTTTTATTGGAAAGAATAAGGACACAAGTTTTAATGGCTAATGAATCAGTTAATTATAATCTTGTTTATGCTGAGATTAAAAAAATTCCAAACCTTCCATTGCGGGATAAAATGATTATCGACTATTTTAGACATTACTGGGAATTGTTAAATGATAATTATTCAGAAATTCTTCGCGATGCGCTTTCAGGAGTTAAGGATAAGAAAAATCTCGCCATCTTGAAAAATTTTGAGCACCAGGCTACCGGAAATAAGGCCTTTGATTTTTCACTTACTGGTGTCAATAATAAGAAAGTAGCGCTTAGTGATTTTAAAGGTAAAGTTGTATTTATTGATTTTTGGTTTACTGGCTGTGTGCATTGCGAGGATTATTACCAGGATGTAGTATCAAAAGCTGAAATTAGCTATAAAGGGAATAAAGACCTTGTTTTTATGACGATTTCCATAGATAAAAGTAAAGAAATGTGGCTGAAGAGTTTGAATAGTGGCGTTTATACTGCTCCTCAAGCCATTAATTTATATACTAATGGTGAAGGTTCAGGTCATGAAATCATAAAATATTATAATATTAATGGATATCCAAGACCAATGCTGATCGGTCGTGATGGGGTAATTGTTAAATTTACAGGGCTTGAACTAAGAAATAAGAATAATCTAATTTTAGAAATAGACAAGGCTTTAGCCTATTCTAAAAAATAAGATAGAGGGAGTTATTGTGACTCCCTCTATCTTATTTTGATCATCAAATTATCCAGATCAAATTATTCTTTCTTAATTGCGCTGACCTCTCCATTCCTTTCCATATATACCCTTTCAATCTTATCTAGATCTTCTGTTAAAGCAGCTTTCCTTATTCCCTGCATTACATCTTCTTCTGATAATAAAGCCTTATTTAAATTTTCATGAATAAATCTGCCTTCTTTAAATAATAATATCTTGCTTCCGTCTATAGATTTACCAAATTTTTTGTTGTGAATAAGGAATGCACAAAAAATGCGGTGTAAAATGACGATCACAAAGCAGGTAACTATAACCGGTACAAATGCTGATGCGCCTACAATTGCCCTGCTTAGCACTGCACCCAGTGAGATGGAAATGATGCTATCGAGCGGGGTGCGAATGCCAAATGAACGCCTGCCGGAAATACGAATGAGTATTAATGCAATAAAGAATACTACAATCCCTCTGCTGCTCATTTGATAAGTATTGAGATCTTTGCCTTGTCCAAATATTTCCGTAATGAGTTCCATGTTTTTACTTAACAATTAATTAATATTGCCTAAACACAAATATTGGCGGAGTGTTTGCCAGATTTATTTTGTTCGCGTGGCCAGTTTTCCTGAGGAGGCATTATACTTTAAAAAATGCCTGGTAACATTAGCGCTTAAAAGAATCCTTTTTTTTAATTGATGTTTTTAACTGTCTGTATAATAACAATATATATAGCTAATTATGCCGTTTACCCTTTTTAGGAGTGTTATAAATAACTATCTTTAATTGTTGGTATGGTCCAGCTAAATATTTGAAAATGCTTGAAGAAAAAGATATGGCCAAGATTTTAAATTTGGCAACACAAATGTTAAAATGGAATTTACCGATGCTGATAACAGAGGACCATCTGGCACAAATAAAGATTGTGGCTAGTTATGCGATCACTCGAACACACAGCCAGTTAAATGAATCTATTTCTCCTGTCAGTACCACCATGATTAACCTTGAATAGTATTGATGATTAGCTAAACCCGATCAAAAGTTTAAACTATTTAATAATCACTTCTATATTTTTTTTTGTTTTGTAAAGCACCCTGTATAGTAATGTATGGGGTGTTCTGTGTTGTAATTTATAAATTTTACTAGCTCATATGGCATAAAATTTATAGCTTAGGCCTGCAAAAAAGGTCCTCATGGACGTGTGACCTTAAAAAGAACTATTATTTAATATGTTGACAGTAGAGAAGATAGGTGGTACCTCGATGAGTGCCCTGGAGAACGTGATCAAAAATATCATTTTATTTGAACGTACCGGTGACCAGTTGTATAATAGAATATTTGTTGTTTCTGCTTTTTCTGGAGTCACAGATCTTTTATTGGAAAATAAGAAAACAGGCGCACCAGGCGTATATCATCGCATTGCTAAACATCAAAATTTTCATAAGCCTTTAAATAATCTTATTGTTAAGTTAAAAGCTATCAATAGAAAATATGTTGATCTAGGGCTTGATCTGGCTGTTGCCGATCAGTTTATTGAAAAGCATATTATAGAAGCACAAAAATATCTGGAGAATTTAGCCAATATTCTGGCATCAGGTTATGTAAGCAGAGAAGGTATTTTGCAGGCTGCCAGAGAGATATTAGCCTCTATAGGAGAAAGCCATTCTGCTTTTAATTTTACTAATATTCTACAGAGTAGGGGAATAAACACTCAATTGGTAGATTTAAGCGGTTTCGGCGACCATTTGGCATATACAATTGATCAGCGCATTAAACATGCATTCAAGAATATTGATTTTAAACATAATATTTGCATCGTTACGGGTTATGCCAAAGGTACAGAAGGAATTATGCGTGAGTTTGACCGTGGATATTCTGAAGTTACCTTTAGCAAGATTGCTGAATTTCTAAAGCCTGAGGAGGCGATCATTCATAAAGAATACCATCTTTCTACAGCAGATCCAGC
>Ga0233344_1000061_pt1 | contig 21134 bp, 19 predicted proteins | sample GEONDECOMP281_FD_180697 | JGI IMG/M metagenome (GOLD analysis project Ga0233344, IMG submission 180697) | Leaf litter microbial communities from Shasta-Trinity National Forest, California, United States - GEON-DECOMP-281 | ecosystem: Environmental > Terrestrial > Plant litter > Unclassified...
TGCATAAAGTTGTTGTGACCTTATTAAAGTGAATCATCAGCTATCTGAAATTACTAAAGTAGTTTTTTTAAATTTTAAACAACCAAAATTTGCAGTCCTGGAGGTAAAATTCTGGTTGCAGTAGTAGCCGTTTAACAAGCCGCAAAATACCCGTTTAGCAAAGAGGGGATCCGGAATCCTAAGTTATATAACTTAAGATTCCAGATCCCCTTAATAATGATGATTGTCCTGATCGTATTCCCTATCAAATGTGGAAAGACTTATACGCTCTTCATATGACCGTAAAAATCCGGAGTAGGATTCAGTGTTTTATTTTGCCACTGGTGCCAGTAAGGATAAATAGGAGGAACGGTACTGGCTTCATCCAGTTTTTTTACCTGTTCCACGCTCAGGTTCCAGCCCACTGCACCAAGATTTTGTTTTAGCTGCTCTTCATTTCTTGCACCAATAATGATACTGGATACCGTTGGACGTTGTACTAACCAGTTTAAGGCTACTTGTGCAACACTTTTGCCAACTTCTTCCGCTACTTCATGCAGCATATCAATGGTGTTGTAAAACACTTCATCATTCTCTGCGGGGCTGCCGCCTTGCGCTAAGCGGCCTTCTGCCGGAATAGGCTTATTGCGGCCATATTTTCCTGACAGTTGTCCGGCAGAAAGGGGCGACCATATGATAGATCCAATCTGCTGATCCAATCCTAAAGGCATCAGTTCCCACTCATATTCACGGCTAGCCAGCGAGTAGTGTACCTGATGTGCTACATACCGGTTCCATCCCTGTCTTTCTGCTGCTGCAAGTGATTTCATTAAATGCCAGCCAGAAAAATTAGAAGCAGCTATGTAACGAATCTTTCCACTTTGTACCAGGTCATCCAGCGTACGCAGGGTTTCCTCTACAGGGGTATTACCATCAAATCCGTGCATGTGATAGATGTCGATATAATCGGTGCCTAGTCGTTTAAGGCTGCCTTCTAACTGTTTTAAAATATGAAATCGGGAAGAGCCCTGATTGTTAGGGCCTTCGCCAAAAGTGAAGGTTGATTTGGTAGAAAGAATGATTTTATCCCTTTGAATTCCGGCAATAGCTTTACCCAATACGTCTTCTGCAAGCCCGTCTGAATAAATATCTGCGGTATCAAATAGGTTTACGCCTGCTTCAAGGCAAATTTCTATCAGCCTTTTGGCTTCTTCAGCCTGTGTGCTGCCCCATGCTTTGAAAAACTCATTTCCACCACCAAAAGTTGCTGTTCCGAAACTTAATACCGGCACCTGCAGTCCGGATGCTCCTAATTGTCTATATTCCATTTTCCTTTATTTTGAAGAATTTAATTGATTATCGGCATGACGCAGAAAAATTTCATTCGTTTTGCGTGGCTGTCGATTTATAATATGATCACAAAGTTAGGCAAGTCATTACCTGTCAATTTGTATATAACAAGTACATTGTTGTATATTTATCCTATTTTGGGAGGGGTATTATGAAAAGGACACAGTTTGATGAGTTGGTTATCCACGATTTTGAAGAAGAAATATTTCACTTGCCTGTACATGGTCACACCTATTATGAAATCGTTTATATTAGAAATGGTTCGGGTGTGCATCAGTTAAACAATAATAAAATGACTTACAGTGCCGGTGATTTATTTATCATTGGTCCTAAAGATCAGCATCATTTTGAAATTGCTAAAAGCACGCATTTTACTTTTATCAAATTTACGGACAGTTACTTTGCCGCGCATAAAATGCACAGAACAGAAGTATTAATGCTTTCTACACCTGAAGCCATTATGGGTAATCAGCTCTTAAAAGAGGTAAAACTGGAGATGGATGAGCCCTGCATATCTATTCTTCGCAGAACGGTAGAAAACATTGTAGATTATAACGGCCTCAAAGATATCACCTCATCACCAATTGTCTATTACCAGATACTTTCTATTTTTGGATTGATCAGGGAAGCGGCATCAAAACTCAGCATCGGTATTGACAACGGTCAGCCAGATAAAGAAGAACTGATTTCCTATATCCATCAAAATATATATGATCCCTCTCTGATGCAGATCAAAAATATCGCTCCTCATTTTAGTATCGCGGTTACTTACTTTAGTGATTATTTCAAAAGGAAGTTTGGCATGACCTATCGGGATTATGTAAATGAATACCGGATAAAGCTGATTGAAAAACGACTGCAGGTTTCATCACTGACCATGAAGCAAATTGCGGATGAGTTTGGGTTTAGTGATGAAAGCCATTTGTCGCATTTTTTTAAGGGAAAGAAAAAGATCAGCCCGCAGCATTTCAGATCCAGCTATCTGGATCAAATGCTGTCTTAAAATGCTTAACGGTATTCGGTTATGGAGCAGTAGGGGCCCTTGGATCGTTTAGTACTATTTTTATGCGTTTCACAGGTATCAGACCAACCGAATACCTTAAAAATATTTTTTAGTTTGAATAGGGCCGGGGATCATGGCAGCTAAAACGCTAAAGAAAATGAATAAAAAGAATAAATGATGCTGTGGAGAACGTAATGATCACTTAAATGGCTGTTACAGCATTTTTTTGCCTCCAGGCTTCTATTGGGCCGGTCTTAAACCAGATCTTTAGTCCGGATGGTTTTGGTGCATCAGCCAATTGGTGTAATATTTGCATCCTTTGAATCAACGCTTGAATTCTCATCATGTAACCCTATTCCAGTAATGGATTTAAACAAACTATTAACCTTATCTACCGACCTCATCTGTACGGTGAACACCCACAATCAGTTTGTGGAGGTAAGCGACGCGTCATATCATATTTTAGGTTACTATCCGGCAGAAATGTGCGGGAGGACTTATAAGGATTTTGTATATCCTCCAGATCTTGAGCTGGCAGAACAAGCAGTTCTTGCGATCATCACAGTGCGCCCGGATACGCAAATTCAAATTCGCTATTTACATAAAGACGGGCGTATCGTACCCTTGCTATGGTGTGTCCAATGGGACAATGAGTGCCGGCTGATGTATGGTATAGCCCGCTGCGGTTCTATCACCGAGCAGACCGAATTGATGAGAAAATCACTGGAAGAATCTAATAAACGCTATCAGTATGTAACAATGGCTACTTCTGATGCGATATGGGATTGGGACATCATTAGCGATAATTTATATTGGGGAGAGGGGTTTGAAACCATATTTGGACATAAACTGAGGGGCATTTCAAACAATATCCATTCCTGGACGCACTATATACACCCGGAAGACTTTCAATACGTTTGGCAATCAATTAAGAACATATGTAACCATAAGGAGGGGACCAACTGGAAAGAAGAATATCGTTATAGAAAAGCAGATGGAACTTATGCCGATGTAGTGGACCGTGGCTTTGTGATACGTGACAAAGATGGAGCAGCTATACGGATGGTAGGCGCTATGCATGATATTAGCGAGCGAAAAAAAGCGCTTGATGAAATGAACCGTATAACCGCAGATCTTTTTAAACGCAATCGCGAACTTCATGAATTTGGTTATATCGTGTCTCATAACCTCCGTTCTCCGGTAGCTAATATCCAGTGTATTGCCTCCCTTATCGAAATGGAAATCGGGGATTCAGACCAGCTTAAGTCCTATTTAACAAACCTGATCATTTCCATCTCCAGGCTTGATGACGTCATCATAGATATGAGTAAAATTCTTAGCTCTAAAAACAGGTCAGTAATTATAGAAACTGAACCAGTTGATCTGAGTGATATTGTAAATCATATAAAAATTGATCTGGCTGATAAGATTTCAGAAAGTCATGCCGAAATTAACATCACTGGCGGACCTTTTCTCCTTAATTCACATCAAGCATATCTCTACACCATCCTTTCCAATCTGATTACCAATTCTATGAAATTTGAATTTGAAAGCTCACCAGTGGTAAATATCGATGTCACACAATCGAATAATGCAGTGAACATAACTTATGTTGATAATAGTTATGGTATCGATCTGGAACGGCATGGGGCTGACCTATTTAAACCGTATAAAGTGTTTCATCCTACAATTCAGGGAAAGGGACTGGGCTTGTTTTTTGTGAAAAGTTATTTAGAGGCTTTGAACGGATCAATTGATATCGATAGTAAGCCGGATTTTGGGGTTTCTTATACCATAACGCTGCCTAAATCAAACACTATAAGCCTGGAATAATCCTGGATTTCAACACAAAGATTTGCCTGATTAGCTGCGGAGGATTAAGGTCTGTGCCGCATCCTTTGTAAAGTCCTTGTGGAGTGAACCCTGGCAATATGGAAGAAATAAGTCAGGATCACCCCAATGATACAGCCAAGCATCACTCCAAATGCCCGTTCGAGCGCAATATTCCAGAAATACTGACCCGGTTCATGCATCGTAATGATCAGTATGGCTACAATTGATGATTTCGTCACTGTTTTTAATTTTAACCATTCGCACAGCAGCATCCCCACCGCTATACCGGCGCATATCATCGTTAAACTTATAGGATGAAAAAAGGAAATGGCCAAACCAATCAGGGCACCAACCAGATTGGCTTTGATCCGGTTGGTGGCTAAGTTCATCGCATCCTTCCTGTCAGGTGATAAAACCAGTATGATGGATACTAAGCTCCAGGCACCAATAACAGGATATAAGCGGTAAAGCACAAAACCTATCACAGTGCCGATTAAACACTCCACCATAAAAAGTATAAAATCCTTTTGTTCCTTTTTTAGCATCAGTTAATTATTCTCTTTATAGTCAGATCTTCTGTTGGATGCTTTTAAATGGTCACCAATTACATTTAAAAGCAGCGCTGGTTAATAGTCAAAAGTAAGACTATTTAGCGGTATAAAATATCTGAAAATGCCAATTAATGATCACAATCAGGGCTTTTCCGCTGATCTTTACAATATTTTGAGTATAACCGGCACAGCAGTTAAATGCCTGATGGTCCTGCATAGTGCCGCTGTCAATTTCCATATTGATGGTGTAACATATATGTGCTATCTTGGACAAAAGATTGTGTCAGAAAGCTGAATCTGCGAACGCCAGTTACAGTAAAGCAATCTAACATCTAATTGTTATAATAATTTAATACAAGTAAAAATGAGCAATAATATGAAAGCATGGCAATTTACAGGAATAAATGAGACGCTAAAAAGGATTGAAATGCCTGTTCCAAAGGCTGGAAAAGGAGAAATTGTAATTACTATAAAAGCTGCAGGTCTATGCCATAGCGATGTGAGCTTCATGGATGGAACGATTACCTCCCTTTTAAAACAGATTCCAATGGTACTGGGTCACGAGATTGCAGGTATAGTTAGCGAAGTTGGGGAAGGTGTGGATGATTTTAAGGTCGGTCAGCGGGTTGGTGTGCCGGCAACAACAGAAGGTCCGGGTACCGCTACAAACGGTGGTTTTGCCGATAGCGTAGTGGTATTAGCCAATCTATGTGTTCATGTACCTGACGCAGTACCTTTTGAACAGGCGGCGCCAGCGATGGATGCGGCAAGAACAGCTTACAGAGCCATCGTAACGATAGGACTGGTTCAAAAAGGAATGAATGTTGGTATTATAGGTTCTGGTGGATTAGGTTCATTAGGTGTACAAATCGCAAATGAACTGGGCGCTAAGGTGTATGTAGCTGAAGTTAACGAAAAAGTATGGGATGAAGTGAAAGAAATGGGCGCCCTTGGTGTTTCAGCAGATATCCGCGATTTTGAGTCGGTTGGTTTAGATGTGATTGTTGATTTTGCAGGTTTCGGTACCACTACAGCTTCGGCCATTGATGCGATCAAACCAAGGGGACGCGTAGTTCAGATTGGACTGGCCAAAGAAATGGCTACAATTTCTGCGCAAAAAGTAACCATGAAGGAAATCACTTATGTAGGTGCTTCTAACGGCGAGAAACTTGAAGCTGATGAAGTCTTAAAACTAATGGCCGCTGGTAATATCAAATCAAAGATCATAAAGATCACATTTGATGATATTCCGGATAGTTTAGAGCAATTGAAAAAAGGTGGTGTTAATGGCCGTTTTGTTGCCATTTATGATTAATCCTTAGCTAAACGGCTCGTTTTTTCATATTGCATACGACTTGTCATTCAGGTCATGTGCAATATGAAATTATAGCGGAATTTCTCTTTAAAGCACGGATTTATTTTTTGGCTGTTCAAATCTGCCTGTTTTTTTATTTAAAAGGATCTTATAAAGGATCAAATCTATGCTAGTGCCAATATCACTTTCATCATCAGTAATACCATGGGAAGGGTGCTCATCAGTATTGCTGATCAAAGGCATAATATGATGGATAATGTCCTGCATAGCTTTTTGCATTTCTTCTCTGTCGGTAATCTCCTGATAAACTCCCCATGTGATTACGCTTTTCCAATTAACAATACTCTGAATATCATCTGTCTGGAAACAGACTTCAGGATTCTTCCTGAGCATGTCAATCTTTTTACCTGCTGCTGAATGTCCATAGATACAGCCATTTTTGTATACATAGTTAATAGGTACTACATAGGTTACACCATCTGCATGGCAGCCAATCCTCCCGGTAAACTGCTGTTTTAGCAGTTCTTCTATTTCATTGTTACTCAGTTCTCCTAACATCATTTAGAAATTTGGTTTAACCATTTACCGAAATTGAATCACTCCTTTTCCGTATAAACGAAAATACAGCACAATGCAGAGTTATCTGTTGACGGAGGTTATACCAGTTAGTGATCTTTGTCATTTTATCCCGGAAAAAGAAGCGTAGGGTACATTAACGAATGGCCTGTACGGCAGGCAGATGCCTATGTTTTTCTGATAATTTCGCAGACAATCTGGTCCAGATCATTGGCTGATTTGAGCAAATAAGATAAACATGTTTCCAACGATTCTTCATCCATACCACCGGAAATAATCAATTCGGTTAACCCGATGATCCTGGCTAAAGGTGATCTCACCATGTGCGACTGCATCCATGAGATGTCTTTCAAGCGGATATTTTGTTCTTTGATCTCTTCTATCTTTTTCGTCATTTCGGTGATATCCTGCATAGAACCAATCATTCTTACCGGTCTTCCGGCATGGTCAAACAGCAAAAATGATCTGTCCAGCACATGTTTGTATGTACCATCACTTGTACGATACCGAAATTGAGCTTTCAAAACTGACCGCTTATGACGGATGGAATACTCAATCTTTTTAGTTACTTCTGGTAAATCCTCAGGATGAACCTGTTCATACCACCAATCGTGATTAAATCTATTTGTTTTATACCCGAAAATACCTTTAATTCCTTTGTTCCACACCACTTCATTGGTAATAATGTCCCAATCCCAGATGGCATCACTTGTTGCTTTAGAAACAATATCTAAGCGTTCCATACTTTGCTGAATCGTAATCTCACTGGTAATGCGTTCCGTTACATCTCTGGAGTTTGCAATAATTCCATTAATGTTAAGATCGGTCATCATATTTGTAAGTACTGTTTCTATCCACCGAAATTCCGATGCACTGATTTTAAAGCGGAAAGGAGCCATTTGTACCCGTTTCTGAACCAGCACCAATTCTATGTTACTGGCCACTTCCTCCTTATCGTCATCGTGGATAAAATCAAATACGTTTTTACCAATATAATATGCAGACTCTATACCCAGGATAGTCTTAGAAGTCGCATTTACATATTGATACACTCCATCTGCATCAATGATAGCAATAAGATCAGATCCTTCCTGTACCAATGCTTTAAAGCGCTGTACATTGTATTCCAGCATTTTCTGCGCTTGCAGTTTATCGGTTTGATCTACGATAATGGCCAGTCTGGCATTTTTATCATCAAATGCAATTGAATTTCCCTGTGCACTCACATGCATAATCTGCCCGTTTTTTTTGAGGTGCCTTGCATTGCTTTGATTAAATTGACCTCTGACCAATTGATTTTTTATCGTGTCATGAAAGTTGAACAAGTCTTCAGCCGGCCTGATATCTGATAACTTCTTTAATAAGAATTCTGTTTTACTATAACCATATTCTGAGATAGCAGCCAGGTTTACATCAAGAAAATGCAATGAATCGAGATCATAGATAAACTGAGGTAAAGGACTTAAGTTGAAGAGGTCTTCATATTTTAATTTTTCTTTAGTTAATTCAGATTCTATCTGTTTGCGGTCACTGATATCCTGGAAATAGACCGCATGGCCATTTTCTGATGGAAATACGGATGCTTCGATCCACAAATCCAATGATGGAAAATAGTCTTCCATATGGCTTGTTGTATCATTTATCACCTTAAGGTGCTTGATTAACGGACCTGCTCTATGATAAATCTCCCAAATATTTTTTCCAATAATTTTATGCCTTGGAGTACGAAATATTCTTTCTGCTTCAATGTTCCAATACGTAACTATCCAATTTAAATCTACTGCAAAAAAGCCGTCTCCTATACTTTCCAGGATATCGGCCATTCTTTTATAATAATTTTCGAGCGGAGGTTTAGTTTCCGGTGATGCACAGGGAGAGGGTTGATCGCCCCGCTTTGCCACGCTTGTATGAACTGCCTGAAAATTTTGGACAATATATTTCACTTCCTGATTTTCATCTAATATTGGGTAAATGTCGCTATGTATATGAGTTAGCTGATGATGAATAGTACTAATCGCTATTAAATCAAAGGGTTCAAAGGTTAATTTAACAGCCGCCTTTGAAAAGAGCACATGGCGCAACCTATCCTTTACCGTTTGTAACAGTTTACGATGTTCACTATCAGCTATAAATAAGTTAAAAATGCTTTTACCAATAACCTGTGCGTGATCAGTTTCAGTAAATTGTAAAAAAGCGGTATTTAGTGCTGCAATACTAAAGGTCTCCTCCTCAGGCTGTATAATAAGAGTGGGGATAGGCGATGTTTTGATGAAACTATCTATTTGTTCTAATGCAATCATAGTTATTCGTCTTGGGAGATAAATTCGTTAAAACATTTGCTCCGATGCGTTTACTGGATAAAAATTAATATTGATCAAAAGGTATTAGTTAAACAAAATTCCGCTGTTTTTGATTTATTGTTTAAGTTAATGATGGCGTTAATGATAAAATACTAAAATTTTCTTCATTAACCCATTTATAGGTACGTTAAAGGTGCTTGCTGTTGTATGTCACATCATTTTTCTTATATGATCAATATTTTGTAAATCAGGACAATAATAATTAAATTTAATAAAATATTTAATGATTTGCAGCATAATATTGTTACAATAAATCGGTTGAATATTGAAAAAGTATATTAGTTAATATTAATAAAATATCCAGGTTACAGATATTTAAATCTTAATCGCTAAAGCCTCTGTATGCAAATGGGAATGACATCGTATAAATCAAAACTTACTTTGCCAAACTTGGTTTTATATATATGTGGTCAAAAAATGCAGTTTTCTATCAGATTTATCCTTTGGGTTTTAGTGGTGCACCAATGGAGAATGATTTCATCAGTGATCCTGTTAACCGTCTGGACAAGATTATAAGTTGGATACCTTATCTAAAAACACTGGGCTGCAATGCATTATATCTCGGTCCTGTGTTTGAGTCTGACGCACATGGTTATGATACGAAAGACTATTTTCTTGTGGACAGGAGGCTGGGTACAAACAATTCTTTAATGGATTTGAGCCGGCACCTTCATGCCAATGGCATGGAACTGGTGCTTGATACCGTCTTTAACCATGTGGGCCGTAACTTTTGGGCTTTTCTTGATCTAAAGGAAAAAAAAGAATTATCGGCCTACAAGAATTGGTTTTCTGGTGTAGATTTTAGCAGGAATAATGATTACGATGATGGCTTTTACTATGAAGGCTGGTATGATGCTTACAACCTGGTGAAGTTAAATTTACAGCATGAGGAGGTGAAAAAGTATTTATTTGAGGTGCTTGCCTTTTGGATACAGCATTTTGAAGTGGATGGATTGCGGCTGGATGTAGCTGAAATTATGGATAAAGGATTTTTACATGAAATGTCAGTTTTTGTACGGGATATCAGTCCGGATTGCTGGCTGCTTGGAGAGGTGATTACCGGTGATTACCGACAATGGGTTAATCCGGATATGCTTGATTCATGTACAAATTATGAAGTATACAAAGCACTTTATGAGAGTCATAATAACAGGAATTATTTTGATCTCGCACAAACGCTCAACAGAGAATATGGTAATGACGGTGTTTATAAAGACTTGTACCTGTATAATTTTGCCGATAATCATGATACCACCAGGATTGCAAGCATTTTAGCTAATAACAATCATTTAATTGTTTTATATACCATTTTATTTACCCTGCCAGGTATTCCTTCAATTTATTATGGCAGTGAATGGGGTATTTTGGGTGTAAAAGGGCAGTCTTCAGACGATCTGCTTCGTCCGGAAATTACCGGGCTTCAGGATATTTCAACCTCTTCACTTGCTCAGTTTATCAGAGTTTTAGCAGATATCAGGATGAGTTATCCTCTATTATATGATGGTGCATACAAAGAGTTGTATGTAGCCGATCAGCAATTAATTTTCCAAAGGTCTATGGAGGGAGTAGTCGTAATTATCGCTGTTAATGCCTCACATGAGATGGCCACAATTTGCTGTGATACCGATGTTTTTTATGGTGCTGTACTGATCGACCAATTGGATCAGAGCTATGAAGTTGAAATAAGTAATAAGTTATGCTGTGATATTCCAGCTTACAGTGCGCGGATATTTACTGTCAGGTAGATCATGTAGTTGTTGGTTTCCTGCGCCATATTCCCTGTGTCAACTGCCAAATAAAAATTTGTAAAAGCATCAAACTTATTTAAAATAGATTGGTTGATAGGATATTAATAGCTCTAGTATGGTAACGACCGACAGCGATTCTATTTATACCAGTGAGACTTTCCAGGCTTTTTTTAAACACTCACAGTATTCTCTGATCATTAAAGCCATAGCACCAGAATTTAAAGTGCTTGCTGTAAGTGATAATTATTTGCGGTTGATACATCGGCAAAGAAAGGAAGTATTGGGAAAAAACGCAGTAGAGGTTTTTCCTGGCAACCAGCAGGATGTTTCCGGAAAATTTAGTATCTATAACTCACTTTGCCGGGTGATAGCCAGCGGAAAGCAGGATATAGTGCCAATTTTTACGTATGAGATTGTTCTGCCCCAAAATGGCGAAAATGAAACATTTTATTGGTCTAATATAAATGATCCGGTTAAAAACACTGCTGGAGAGGTTGATTATATAATCAATACCACAGCCAATATCACCAGTCAGGTTGTCCGGGAACAAATGCATGGAAATGACCTGCAGCAAATAGAAGCATTTGAGCGGGAACAGATTCTTAACATAGAACTGGCCGCAACAAATGATCAATTGATCAGTATGCAGCAGGATATGGTGATCTTAAATAGCGAATTGGAAGAGCGTATCTTACAACGCACCAGCTCCCTTGCTGAAAGCGAAGCACGATTCCGCAATATGGCCGAAAATGCAGCAGTGCTGATCGCTTTATCTGACGATCGGGGCAGGTACATCTATTTTAATAAGGCATGGACAGTACTAACAGGCCTTCCGCTAGAAAAGCTGTTGAAGCCTAGCTGGGTCAATATTCTGCATCCATTTGATCAGGAACGTTTCCTCAGCACAGTACAGGAGGCCAGTAAACAGCTAAAACCATGGAAAATGGAATTCAGGGTAGTGGATCAAGACGGGAATAACTGCTGGGTATTGGGCAATGGAGCAGTAAGGTATGCAGCGGATGGATCATTTGCAGGTTATATTAGTTCCTGTATCGATATCACAGCAACAAAAAAACAGCAGGCAGAACTGGAAGTTTTGAATGCACAGTTAACCGAGGCCTATAAGGAACAGGCACAATCCAACAGAAAGCTGGCAGAAGTTAATGATGAGTTGCTTAAAGTTCAGCACGTTCTGGTTAGTAAGAATGAGCAGCTGGCAAAAAGTGAGGAGAATTTGGTGTCCATCAATAAGCGTTTGGCAGAAAGCAAACAGGTTTTGCAAATGGCCATATTATCGAATGATATGGGCACCTGGCAGGCAGATCTTAGCACTGGTCTTTTTACCAGTTCCCCAAAAAGCCAGCAGATCCACGGTTTATCCGATGGCAAGATACAGGGTGTAAAGAAAGTTCTGGCCATGGTGGATCGGGCCCATCAGCAACGGCTTGTAAACTGTATTGAGCAGGCTATGGCAAACCATAGTACCTTTATTGTAGAATACATGGTGCACCCCAAAAATAATGAAAATGCCAAATGGATACGAATGAGTGGTGTGGTGCGGTTAGGTGAAGACAACCAGCCCGTTAGCTTGTTGGGAACATTATTGGACATCAGCGAACAAAAACAGGATGAGGTACGTAAAAATGATTTCATCGGTATGGTTAGCCATGAGCTTAAAACTCCAATTACTTCCATCAAAGCTTATGTACAAATATTGCAGGCCAGATCACAGCAAAATAACGACGTTTTCAGTACAAATTTGCTGGATAAAACCAATCAGCAAATCGGTAAAATGATCAGGATGATCAATGGCTTTTTAAATGTTTCGCGTTTAGAATCCGCGAAGATTCAGATCGACTACCAGCGTTTTGATCTGGCTCAGCTTTTTAAAGAAGCCAGGGAGGAAGCGCAGGCCTTTATTACTTCTCATCACGTGGTGTTTGCACCTGTTGCGGAGATTTTTGTAAATGCAGACCGGGATAAACTTGGACAGGTAATCACCAATTTAATCAGCAATGCCGTAAAGTATTCACCAATAGGGTCAGTTATCCAGGTAGCCTGCGTTACGCAGAACGGTAATGCGCTGGTTAGTGTGAAGGACCAGGGAATTGGGATCAGTAAAGAAGATGTGCCTAAGCTATTTGAACGCTATTACAGGGTAAAATCACAAACAAATAATATTGGCGGATTTGGCATTGGCTTATATCTATGTGATGAAATTATTAAGCAGCTTAATGGTAAACTATGGGTAGAGAGTGAAATTGGTAAAGGCAGTACATTTTATTTTACTATTCCTATGGCTTGATCTGAAGGAAAAACACTGATTATTATAAAAAAACCAAATAATATCATGCAGGGAAATGAAATTTGGGATAACCTCAAGCAGACAGTTTTGACGTTATCGGGGATTGAAAGTATGGAACCCAGTAAATGTAAAATGCTTTCACTTTTAATAAAAAAAGAAACCACAAAAAACGTGAGCGAGACTACGCTGAAAAGAATATTCGGATTCGCTGCATCCCCTTTTGAAGCCTCTTTATACACTAAAAATGTACTGGCACAATATTGCAGGCAGGTAGATTGGGGAGCCTATAAACTTGCGGCGGCAGAAAAGAACAGTCCTCCTGACGATCAGCAGGGTGCCTGGGAAAAGATTGGTGCCGAAACCAGTAAGGTCAATTCTTTTATGCTGAGTGCGGTGATGAATAATGCGGTTATCCCTTTTTCTGAAATGATAGACCGTGAGTTTGTTCATGACCATTTCAAAAATTTTGATGCCTCAGGTGCATTGGCAACGGTAATTTCTGCCCCCACAGGTTATGGTAAGACTATAGCTATTTGTAAATGGTTAGCTCATAAACTAAGTCTTCAGGGAGGAAAAGACATGGTGCTGTATCTCAATAGTTCCTACCTTTTAAGTTCCCTGCAAACGGTAGCCAATCTCAACTACTGGATGCTGAAGATGATAGGATTATCACCCGCTCAGGACTTTCAAAAGTTGAGGTCTGAGGAGCGCTATGACCATGGTAAATTTTATTTTATTATTGATGGTTTTGATGAATTGATGTTCAGAAAGAACCAATTTAACGTTTTGTCAAATCTGATGTTAGATATTATTTCGATTTATAAATTTAGCGGGTGGTTTAAGATTGTCATCGTCATGCGTGATTCTACCTGGTTAAACTGGAGAAGTCAGCTGATGATAGATCCATCTTCCTGGTTTATCGGTAAAATGAATGCGGAAGGCCAGAATGTTGGTCTGCTCACTTCAACGGAGCTGAATACGCTGATGCATATGGATAGGCCATTTACTACTGAAGAGCTGAGCACTGATGATTTCATGAAATTGCGCTTCCCTTTATTTCACCTCTATTTTTATAAACGATACAATGCTATTATTCGATATGATCAATTCAGCGAGGTCTTGTTTTATGAATTGGCTACTGATTATATGAGCCAGAATATTATCAACGGAAACCAGGCTTTGAATAAACTGGATTTCATTTTTTTTCTGTTAACGTTAACACATTGGGTATCCGGAAAATATAAAATCGAGAAGTCCGGCATTAAACTTCACCGGAGGGGATTGGTGAGTACATATTCATCCTTAATCCAAATTGGTTTTTTATGGGAAACGGAGAGGAATTCAGCTTTTAACAAACGGGTATACGTACATTTTGCTCACCAGCATTTTTTAAGTTGCTGTATAGCCGCATTTGTCCTAAAAGATGATCCTGGTTTTACTCCTGTTAAATTAGAATATATCCGGCAATACTGGAACAAAGATCTCCAGTTAAAAATAAATATTTTAAAATGGTGTCTTTTCCAAAGTATGTCCTTCGGCAAACTGGAAGATTGGATAGCAGGTTATCAGGAATATTTAAGTAAAGAAGATCTGCAGGCAGTTAATGAGTTTATTTCATTGATGAAAACTTATTCCACCTCATACCGGGCGCAGGAATATTTTTGATCGTGGTGGAAATTACCGGTAAATTTATGGTGTAAATTGAGATTCTTCTTCGTTTTGATGACTGGAAGGTAGCTATTGGCAGCTGTATTAAAAGATAAATACCGCATTAGTACCCTCCTTGATCTTGCTATTAAGTATAAAAAATATGGTGTTGCACCCAGCGTGACCGCTTCTTTGGAAGATATCAAAAAGCAGCGCACAAACAACAATGATAAGGAATCTGCAAATTTAGCGGAAGATGCAATTCAGCGCATAAACGCTACTAAAGACTAACAGCATCCAATACTTTTTCCTGGCCCCATATTGCCATATCATTCAGAATCGGCGATAAACTTCTGCCTAAATCCGTCAGTGAATATTCCACGCGCGGCGGAATTTCCTTATATTGTTTCCGGCTGATGAGTCCATCAGCTTCCAGTTCCTTTAGCTGTTCAGTAAGCACTTTCCTGGAAATAGAAGGCATCCGGGCGGCTATTTCACCAAAACGCCTGGTGTTTTCGGAAAGGATATAGAGGATGATTGTTTTCCATCGTCCCCCGATTAAAGCAATCGTTGCTGTAACAGGACATGCCGAATGTTCAAATTTATTTTCCATTAGTCACTTTTAGGTTACCACTAATTTCATAGTTACCAAAAGGTAACAAGTTACATTTTGAAATCATTATTAGTTTCTTTGTGTAACAAAGGTAAATATTCATTTTAAAAAAGAAGAACTATGATTTTAATAACAGGCGCAACAGGCCATTTAGGAAAAGCAACAATCAAATCCCTGGTGGATAAAGGTATTGCAGCTAAAGATATTGCTGCTTTAGTAAGAGATGAAAATAAAGCAGCAGATTTAAGCGAAAAAGGAGTACAGCTTAAAATAGGAGACTACAAAAATTATGATTCTTTAAAAGCGGCGTTTCAGGGGGTGGATAAGCTGTTACTTGTTTCCTCCTCCGATTTGGATGACAGGCTTAGCCAGCATAAAAATGTGATCAATGCAGCGAAAGAAAATGGCGTAAAACACATCGTTTATACCAGTGTAGACATTAAAAGCTTTGAAGGAACTGCTATTCCTTACGTTACTCAAATCCATCTGGACACCGCCAGTTACCTCAAAGAAATTGGGATTCCTTACACACTGTTAAACAATACACTTTACGCTGATCTGGTACCTTTATTTTCAGGGGAAAAAGTTTTGGAAACCGGGATCTTTTTTCCTGCAGGGGAGGGGAAAACACCTTTTGTAGCGAGAACTGAAATGGCTGAAGCGGCAGCAGTTGTGCTGACTACTTCCGGACATGAAAATCAGGAATATGCGATCACCGCAGAAACAGCTTACTCATTCAGTGAAATAGCCGGTATGATTTCAGAAATTACCGGTAAAGAGGTGAAGTACCATCATCCTGACGCAGCTTCTTATATGGATGAATTGGTAAAGGCCGGTGTGCCCAAAGAAAATGCTGCATTTTTTGCCGGCTTTGGTGAGGCTATCAAAAACGGTGAGTTTGATACACATCGCAGCGATCTTGCCACGTTATTGGGAAGAAAACCATTGGAATTAAAAGAGTTTTTAAAGACGATCTACGGTATTTAAAAATTCTTTTTTTCATCGCTTCCCATCGGGGTGAACAGACTAATGCGGCCTCCTGAAAAAGGGGGCTTTTTTATGCCCAAATTCCAAAATACATCGATTATGAATACCATCACACAGCTGGTATACGCTTTCAGAAAAGGGGTAAAATATATCCTAAATATTTCCCTTGCTGCGACCCATTCTGTAAATAAACAGGAATCCTCAAATTAGTTTTTTTGTCAGTTCATTTGGCAATTTTATAACAAACTTACGTGTTAAATTTACATTACACAAAGAAAAATAAAGTATATAATAGGGAAAGTTAGAAGTCTTATTATACTTTTTGTTTTTGATATTTTATTGAAAAATAAAATATTCCATTGTGATGAAAATTTATGTGCCCTAATATAAATCGTCAGTATTATATAAAGTTTAACATTAAAAGAAGTTATGGATCAACATGAAGCGCAAGCAAACTCAGAGAAAAATTTGAAAACTATCGTCAGCAAAAGCTGGGAAGATGAAGCTTTTAAGCATGAATTAATTAGTAACCCTGTTCAGGCTATCGAGCAGCTATTTGATAAACATTTGGATCTAAAGGGAAAGAAAGTAATAGTGACAGACCAGACAGATCCTTCAGTATTTTATATCAACATACCAGTAAATCAAGAAGATATGGCATTGACTGAAACTGAATTGGAAGCTGTAGCAGGTGGAGTTGCGCTTGAGCTCTTTTGGTCTTTAATATGTTTCCCATAGGATTCCCGGATCATAAATCAGCATACAAATTATCAAATATTATATAAAGTTTAACATTAAAAAATTATGGATTTTAAAGAAGCGCAAGCAAACTCAGAAAAGAATTTCAACACTATCATCAGCAAAAGCTGGGAAGATGAAGCTTTCAAACAAGAATTGATCAGTAACCCTGTTCAGGCAATCGAAAAGCTGTCAGGAAAACCTTTAGATCTAAAAGGAAAGACAATAGTAGTGACAGACCAGACAGACCCTTCCGTATTTTATATCAATATTCCTGTTAATCCTGATAACCTGGAATTGACCGAGAGTGAACTGGAAGCAGTAGCCGGCGGACAAAAAGGGGTGGAGATTGGCTGGACATTAATATGCATTTTGTGGGGCTAACCAGACCATAAAAAAAAATTATCAATCAATTTAAATAACATTATATCAAAACATTATGGATTTTCAAGAAGCACAAGCAAACTCAGAGAAAAATTTGAAAACTATCATCACCAAAAGCTGGGAAGATGAAGCTTTCAAACAAGAATTAATCAATAACCCTGTTCAGGCTATAGAAAAGCTGTCAGGAAAACCTTTAGATCTAAAAGGTAAGAAAATAGTCGTATTAGACCAGACAGATCCTTCCGTATTCTATATCAATATTCCTGCTAATCCGGATAACCTGGAATTGACCGAAAGTGAATTGGAAGCTGTAGCTGGCGGACAAAATGGGATAACCATTGGCTGGACCCTGATTTGCATTTTATGGTAATCCATTGAGTCCATATTTTTGGTCTGTGTCCGCAGACCAACTAAGGTATTGTTAAACTGGTTAAACATTATACCAGTTTAACAATACCTGTAGTTTACTGATCTTAAGCCACTTACAGGTCATCTTTGCAGCCAAATGGTTGTGCTTTTTAAATTTCATTGGTATAACTATGCAGCATTCTTCATTTATAAAAGAATTATATTTTAAATCACTGACACCCTTTGAAAAATTAGAACTGAGCAGAGCATACCCTTCTTCTTTTGAAATCATAAATGAAAGCACAGATTATTTAGACTATTGGAGAAGGACTGTATCTAAAGAAAACTGCAGCACTACATTTAATAACTATTTGACTGCTAACAACCTGGATCAAATAGATGTTTCTTTGATGATGTCCGGTATCGTTTGTTCGGCAGAAGATCTTCATTTACCTGTTTGGATAGAGATATTAGCAGCGGTGTTAAATCAGATAGATGTATTATTGATGAGGTCAGCCGAACATCCTAAAGAAGCATTCTACCCGTTTTTTTATCCGTTTATTGATTATTTTAATCAACAGCTTCAACAGAATTTAAGTCACTCAAAAGGTCTGTTAACTGGTACGCTGATCAATCAATTGGATACAGCGCTGTATAAAGGTCTATTTAGTATTGCCCAATCCGTACTATTGTTTGAATCTAATGAACTGAAAAAAGAAAGTATTAAAGATGAATTAGCGGATGACAGTGATGAAGAAAAATTTGTGTGGAATACCTTATCCGATAGCTTTCAAAAGCTATTCCTTAAATACCCCATTCTGGCAAGGAGGCTTGCTACCAAAACCTACAGGTACTTAAACTTTATCACCAGCTTATTGAATAGATTGGATACAGATCAAGCTGATTTAGCCAGTCATTTTAAGATCAGGCCTGGTTTAATCTATAAAATTCATTTAGGTGCCGGGGACCAGCATCATGGAGAATCTACCGTCATTATTGAATTTGAAAACACTAATAAAGTAATTTATAAACCTGTTAATTTGAGTATCACAAGTGCCTATCATCAATTTTTGGACTGGGTAAACGTAAATTTAGAAGAAGAACTAAAAACATTCCGGGTCATTGATAAAATAACGTATGGGTGGTTAGAGTTTGTGGAGCATTTTCCCTGTCAGCATATCGACGAGGTTAAACGTTATTATGAAAAAGCAGGTGTCTTGTTGGGGGTGGCCTATTTTCTGAATGCCACTGATTTTCATTTTGAAAATGTAATAGCTTCCGGCGCCAGCCCCGTGTTAATTGACCATGAAACGATCCTTAGTCCGAAGTTAAAAACCTTAGACCAGGTACAAAAAGATCATCAAAGCGCTGTTTTGGGAACGGTTCTGGAAACCTCCCTGATTCCTGTTAAAAGCTTAGGTTTACCCCATTATCAGTATGGATTTGGCTCTTCGGCACCGGAAATGAAAGCGCTCTGCAAATCTAATAAACCTGTTTATAAAATGACCATTGAAAATCTGGCAGATTATGAGACCGAATTTAAGAGAGGCTTTCATAAGCTGTATCATTTGATCTTAAATAATAAGGTTTTTCTGCTATCAAAAAAATCGCCCGTGACCAACTTTTCTAATTTAACAATTCGTTTGGTCAATAGGCCATCGGTTGTCTATTATAAGATTTTGAAGCAGCTTGATCAGCCCGAATATCTGGCTGATTCGATTAAATATGGTATCAAACTGGAAATCCTGGCAAGAGCATACCGGGCAGCAGAGAATTGGTCTCCAATTTTAAAGGCTGAAAGGGAACAATTGTTATTAAATGACATTCCTGCTTTTTATATCAATACGCTGGACAATCACCTTACACTATATGACAGGGAAATATTCTTGATTAAATTTAATGCGGTTGAGAATATATATCATAAAATCAATGATTCCAATTTAACGGATTACAATGATCAAATGGCATTGATTACGGAGTCCATCAAAATTTAACCGGTTTGTTTGCTAAAATCATATATGGTAATAAATTTTTGTCTATTATTAATTTGTTGTATAATTAATAAATGTTATTTTAGTGAAAATAACAAGATATAGCTTTCTGATTATTTGCAGTTAACAGCAGCAGGAAGAAATAGGTAAATGTTTTCAAATGTGGTTCAGGACTCATTTTTACAGACCATCAAACAGCATAAAAATGGACAGGAATGAATATTTGTAAAAATTGTAATCAGGAAATATCGGGAAATTTTTGCGCGAACTGCGGACAGCCTGCAGAGGTAAAAAGAATTGATGCACATTATGTCCTGCACGAGATTAAGCACGTTTTACATTTCGAAAATGGGGTGTTGTATACGATAAAGGAACTGATGACAAGACCTGGAGAAAATATCAGGGAGTTTATTGCTGAAAATAGAAGCAGGCTGGTAAAACCTGTCATATTTATTATCATTTCTTCACTAATTTACTCAGTCATCAATCATCTATTTGATATTGAAGATGGCTATATCGGATTTTCTGAACCCATAGGAAATACTGCTGTCCACAAGTCAGCAGTCAGCATAATTTTCAACTGGATACAAAATCATTATGGATATGCAAATATAATAATAGGCATGTTCATTGCTTTCTGGCTGAAGTTTTTTTTTAAAAAATACAAGTATAATTTTTATGAATTATTAATTCTTTTGTGCTTTGTAATCGGCATATCCATGCTGATCTTATCCGTATTTGTCATTTTGGAGGGATTAATAAAAGTCCGCTTGATGCAAATTTCTGCATGTATTGTCATTGCATATTGTTCCTGGGCGATAGGGCAATTCTTTGATAAGGATAAAATATTCAATTATATAAAATCATTTGCTGCCTATATTTTAGGCACACTGAGCTTTGCCTTTTCTGTTATAATTTTGGGTCTTATCTGTGACTATTTTAACATTTAATATAACAATCGCTATCATAAGATAGGGTCGATGAACTGAATTTACCGTGTTGGTGATTAAAGAGCTAAACTTATGGATTTAAAGAAAGTACATTTTTATTTGTACACATTTTGCCGCTATTTTTTGGCAACAATGATTCTGGCCTATGCTTTTGCAAAAATACTGGGAACACAGTTTGTTACCCAGCCCGCTACGTATGATAAGCCGGTTGGTTTGCTAAACGGATTTGAACTTACCTGGTATTATTATGGCTATTCCATTTGGTATGGTGCTTTTATAGCTGCCGCACAAATAGTAAGTTCCCTGCTTCTATTCTTTAGAAAGACCACAAGAGTAGGCATTGTCCTTTTTCTTTCTTTTATGGTTAATATTCTTTTGGTAGACTTTGCTTATAATATAGAGGGAGCAAAAGGCCTTGCTACCACATTGACTATGATGGCGCTGTTTGTTTTCTTT
>Ga0233344_1000062_pt1 | contig 20994 bp, 18 predicted proteins | sample GEONDECOMP281_FD_180697 | JGI IMG/M metagenome (GOLD analysis project Ga0233344, IMG submission 180697) | Leaf litter microbial communities from Shasta-Trinity National Forest, California, United States - GEON-DECOMP-281 | ecosystem: Environmental > Terrestrial > Plant litter > Unclassified...
TACTTCCTATAAGCTTCAGGCTACAGTTTCAGCAGGTTATTCTGCACCTAATTACCAATGGCAGGTTAATGCAAATGGTCTTGGTTGGAACGATGTTACAGGAGCAACATCAATAGCAATGATTTTAAATGAGACTGCCGCCGGAACTTACCAATATCGATTATCGGTAGGGGATGGTGCTCTATCTGCAAACTGCCGTATTGTATCTGATCTGATAACGATTACTGTGAAAGATGCTTCTGAGGCAATCGCGTTGAACAGTGGTCCGCTATGTGTTACTGATCAGCTTACCCTGAATGCCTCAGGAGGAGTTTCTTATTTGTGGTCAGGCCCGGGCGGGTATACTTCTACTGCCCAAGCGCCTGTGATTGAAAATGTAAGCCTAACTCAGGCTGGTTTATATACCGTTATAGTTACAACTGATGAAGGATGTACAGCTACTGCTTCAACCACCGTAGTTATTGGTAGCAGACCAGTTGCCAAAGTGAGTGATAATGTTTCTGTCTGTGAAGGTACAGCCACTATACTTCATGCCTCAGGTGGACAATCTTACGTATGGTCTCCATCTGCTGGTTTATCCGATCCTTCTATCGGGAATCCAATTGCAAATCCTTTAATCACAACTACCTACACCGTATCTGTTACGGATAATGCTTATTCCTGTCCATCTATTGCTACGGTAACTGTCAGCGTCTTAAAAGGTGCTGTAGCGAATGCTGGGCCGGATAAAACAACTGTAAAAGGTAACTCTGTACAATTGGATGGCAGTGTTTCAGGAACCGATGTAAGTTATTACTGGACACCGGTAGATTATCTTAACGATGCCTCGCTCTTAAAGCCGACAGCAGTGCCTGAAAAAAATATTACTTATACACTGCATGCTATATCAGGTACCGGATGTACCAGCACGGTAGATCAAATGAATATTACAGTTTATGGTAAAATCGTTATTCCTAACACTTTTTCTCCGAATGGAGATGGCATTAATGATGTTTGGAACGTTGCAGCCTTAGATACCTATGCAAATGCATCTGTGTCCATTTTTAATCGGTATGGAAGCCTGGTTTATAAAAGTGCAGGATATACCAATCCCTGGAATGGAACAAGAAATGGAGAGCAACTTCCCGTTGGCACCTATTATTACCTTATCGATCTGAAAAATAACACCCCGGTTTTGAGTGGTTGGATATGGTTAACCCGTTAATTCCTGGAGATTCTTTTCTATTCCCCGGCATGATTTTTCTATCTTCTCTGCCATAGAAAATACCTTGTCCCTGCTCATTTCCCTGCTCCCTAATAGTTGTGCGTAGAGAGAAATAGAAGTGACAGGGTTCTTGATGTCATGTGATAAACGGTGGAAACGTTCGTGATAATTCTGAGCAATCTTTCTGCTGATGAACCGCTCTTCCAATTTTTCCATGATCATACCCGATAGCAACTGCAGCATTTTTATCTGACTGTTGCTAACCTCCAAATGTGGTACATGGTCGTTTACAGAAATAGCCCCAAGCATAAAACCATCGGTTGTAAGGATAGGTGCGGCTGCAAAAAACCTGATGTCTTCCTGCATCAAAACATTTTTAAATACTGCTATTTCTTGTTTGAAAATAACAGGGGCATATAGGCTATGTTCCCTGGAAACTCTAACTGTCTCCTGTATATTAAGGTTTGATTTAAAAAAAATATTTTCCTTATCTATAAACCAGATGCTTGCATTTTGTGTTTCAAATATTTCTGCTGCTAACAAAGCTATAGTATCAAAATCATTTTCTGCAGGTGTATCTAAGATTCCGTACTGTTGTATTCTTTTTAATCTATCCTCCTCGCTGGTTTGAATAGTGTTTACTGGGGTTTCATAATGTATCATTTATTCCTGTTTTCTTAAGACTGATTCTAGTACCTTCCTGTATGATTTAAAATTGTTTAAGGACTAAACAAAAAATTGGATTGATTGTTGTTAAAAGTATAATTTTTATAAAATAGAAATGATTTGATGTGAACTATAGTAGTCTAAACATCAATACTTTTATCATTAATTTAAAATATGAACTTAATTAAGTTTTGCTTAGGATTTATAAAGTTTCTTATTTCTCAGATATAGGCTGAGTGATATGTGAAGCAGGTATATCAAAGGTAATTATCATCTTTGATATAGTTTTATTAAAACAAGCGTAAAGGCTTTAATCCATTGAAGCTAAAGCGCATTAAAAGAAGTACAGATTGTAGTAATTTACTACAATTCGTCTGTCATTAGATCAGCTGTTTCCTGAGGCTGTATCATAGGTAAAATTTCATCAACATATTTTCTTTCATTTGCCAGTCTGGGTACTTTATGCTGGCCTCCTAATTTGCCTTTTGATTTTAGCCAATTGTAAAATGTATTGTGTGGTGCATTGTGCACCTTAGGTCTGCAAAGTGCCATATCGTTAAATCGTTTGGCATCATAATCTGAATTGATATCCCGAAGTGTCTGATCGAGAATGTCAACAAATTTTTCAAAGTCATTAGGTTGCTGATCAAATTCAATGATCCACTCATGGCCTCCGGCTTTATTTCCGCTGAAATAAATTGGGCAGGCCGTATAATCTTTAAATGCAGCACCTGTTTGTTTACAAGCTTTACTTATTGCCTGTTCTGCATTGTCAATGATCAATTCTTCACCAAAAGCATTGATAAAATGTTTTGTGCGTCCTGTAATCTTGATTCTATAAGGAGAAAGAGAAGTAAACTGTACGGTATCACCTATTACATAACGCCATAATCCTGCATTGGTAGAAATTACGATCGCGTAGTTTTTATTCAGTTCTACTTCACCAAGGCAAAGTGTTACAGGATGCTCTTCACATAACTGATCCAATGATAAAAATTCATAATAGATTCCATAATCGAGCATGAGCAGCATTTCCTCTGATTTAACCTGATCCTGAATGCCAAAGAAGCCTTCAGAAGCATTATAGGTCTCTAAGTAATACATTTCATCGGAAGGGATCAATTCTTTGAATTGTTCTCTGTAAGGACCAAAATTAACTGCACCATGGAAATACAATTCCAGGTTAGGCCATACCTCCAATAAGTTTTTCTTACCTGTTATCTCCAGGATTTTTTTTGCCAGTACAATAGTCCAGGTCGGTACTCCAGATATATTAGTTACGTTTTCCTTAATGGTAGCTTCTGCCATTTTATCCATCTTCTGCTCATAATCATCCATTAGTGCGATAGAAATATTTGGTGTCCTATAATATTCTGCCCACATAGGTAGATTTTTTATCAGCACCGCAGAGAGATCACCATAATAAGAAGCTTCATTTAACTGATTAATCTGATGACTGCCGCCAAGTACCAGTGCTTTTCCGGTTAAGATCTGATTACTTGGTTTGTTGTTGCAAAAGATGGAAAGCATATCTTTTCCACCTTTGAAATGACATTCTTCCAATGCTTCGGGGGAAACAGGAATAAATTTACTTCGGTCACTGGTAGTTCCGGATGATTTAGCAAACCATTTGATCTCAGAAGGCCAGAGAATATTTTGTTCGCCCTTGAGCATGCGCTCAATGTAGGGCTTAAGACTATCATAATTTTGAAGTGGAACGCGCTCCTTAAATTGTTTGGTAGTCTCAATAGATTTATAATCATATAGTTTTCCCCACTCTGTATTTTCTGCACTTGAAATAAGGCTGTGAAACCATTCTTCCTGAACATCCAGCGGATATTTCATGAAAAGCTCTATCTGATGGACGCGCTTTTTCATATACCAGGAAAAAATTGAATTTACGATTGCCATATTTGGTTAGTAATTATAAGTTTTTACTGCGAAGTACAAAATTGGATCCCAGGTAGACCTTTCTTACCATTTCATTGGCTGCAAGTACTTCTGGCGTACCGGATTCCAGAATTTTGCCTTCAAATAATAAATAAGCCCTGTCTGTGATCGAAAGTGTTTCCTGAACATTATGATCTGTGATCAGGATTCCTATATTTTTATTTCTAAGTTTAGCTACTATAGTTTGGATCTCCTCAACAGCGATAGGGTCTACCCCTGCAAAAGGTTCATCCAGTAAGATGAAATTAGGGCTGGCAGCCAGTGCCCTGGCAATTTCTGTTCTCCGGCGTTCGCCACCAGAAAGCAGATCTCCCCTGTTTCTTCTTACCTTGTGTAAACTGAATTCATCAATTAATTCTTCCAGTTTTTCATTTCTTTCATCTTTGGTCATAGTGGTCATCTCCAAAATGGCCAATATGTTATCTTCTACAGAAAGTTTTCTGAAAACAGAGGCCTCCTGTGCAAGATAACCAATTCCTTTCTGAGCCCTGCGGTACATTGCATCTTTAGTAATATCTACATCATCGAGATAGATATTGCCTTCATTTGGTTTGATGAGTCCTACGATCATATAAAAAGAAGTAGTCTTTCCTGCACCATTTGGACCTAGTAAACCAACAATTTCTCCCTGACTCACACTAAACGAAACGTCGTTTACTACCGTCCGTTGCTTATATTTTTTTATAAGATTATCAGCTCTTAATATCATTTATATGGTTAATTATGAATTCTTATCGCTTTAATATTCAATTGTAAACGTTTCTGCTCTTTCCATACGTTTTCCTCTATTGTATAACAAACAGAAAAAGGAACATTAGGTTGCAAAAGATTTTCAAATTGTGCGAGTCCAAATCCAATGGTCTCAAAAATAGCTGAATTTTGTTGTTTTATACTCAACTTTAAATGTTTTGTCCCAACAATGTGTGGCCTCCCTACAAAAAATACATCCTTGCTAACAAATACAGGAGCAGGGTTTAAGGGGCCAAAAGGGGCCATTTGTGCAATAATACGCTGAAATTTTCCGTCAATCTGACTCAATTTTATTTCGCTGTCAATATGTATTTCGGGACAAAGCAGATCATCTGTGATCGTAGAAGAGACAACATTTTCAAAACGTTTAGAAAATTCTTCTATATTTTCTTGTTTCATTGTTAGGCCAGCTGCAAATTTATGTCCCCCAAATTGTTCCAGCAGATCTGAGCAGCTTAGCAAAGCTTCATAAAGATCATAGCCTGGAACAGAACGTGCCGAACCTGTTAGCAGGCCATTTGAATGGGTAAGAACAATAGTGGGTCTAAAATATTTTTCTGTTAGCCTGGAAGCTACAATTCCTATAACGCCTTTATTCCAGTTTTCATTGTATACTACAGTCGTTTTTTTACTGATCAGGAATTCAGATTCATCAATCAATGCCAGCGCTTCTGCGGTAATGTTCTGATCTGATATTTTTCGGTCTGTGTTTTGGATATTGATGAACAGGCTTTGCTCTTTTGCCAGGTCATCTTCTGTGCATAGCAGCATTTTAACGGCTTGATTCCCATGATCCATACGTCCGGCAGCATTTATTCTTGGAGCCAATGTAAATACTACATCTGTGATCGTAAAATTTTTATTTTTACCACAGCTGTCCATTAATGCTTTAAGGCCTATACAAGGATTCTCATTGAGTTTAATCAGGCCAAAATAGGCAAGGGTACGATTTTCATCCACAATAGGAACAATATCGGCGGCAATGGAAACCATTACCAGGTCTAAGTACCGTTCATATCTTTCTGCGGGCAATTTATGCTCCTGGCAATAAGCCTGTGCCAGCTTAAAGCCAATGCCGCAGCCCGCGAGTTCTTTAAATGGATAAAGGCAATCTTTGCGTTTGGGGTCCAGTATAGCTACTGCCTGCGGTAATTCATCGCCAGGTAAATGGTGATCGCAAATGATAAAATCTATATGGAGCGTATTGGCATAAGCAATTTTATCATTGGATTTAATACCGCAGTCCAGCGCAATAATTAAGGTGATCCCTTTTTCTTTTGCATAATCAATTCCCGCCGTAGAAATTCCATATCCTTCTTTATGTCTGTCCGGTATGTAATATTCAATGTGGGAGGTAAATTGGCTAAAAAAGCTAAATGCTAAGGCAACAGAAGTTGTTCCGTCGACATCATAATCTCCATATATCAGTATTTTCTCACCACATGCTAAGGCCGCATCAATCCTATTGATGGCTTTTTCCATATCCTTCATCAAAAAAGGATCATGTATCTGCGTTAATTGAGGCCTGAAAAAATCTTTAGCTTCTTCAAAAGAGGAAATCCCTCTTTGTGTTAAAATTTCGGCTAAACTTCTGTCTATATTTAATTTCTGTGCAAGCAGATCTATGGTTTCTATGTTTCCCTGTACCGCCTGCACCCATCTTTTTTCCATTAATTGTCTATTGTTATTATGAATTATGGAGCCTGCATCTCCTAAAGGTTCCATATCTTTGCAATTGATTGTAAATATATCATTAATTATTCTTTTGACTAACACCTACGCCATTGCAAGTTTTCACTTTATATGAAGGGTCTTATTCTGTAGCTGCCGATAAAAAGTTTGTTCCTTTCAATCCTCAGACAGATAACCCGAAAGACAGACCCGGATCATTATTTATAAACGTTCAGCCCTTTCTTGTTCAATTGGATGATCAGCTGATCTTACTGGATACTGGCCTGGGATACAGTAATAACAACGGAGAATTAATTCTTCATGAAAACATTAAAAAGGCAGGATTCAATCCTGAAGATGTTGATTACGTACTGATGTCTCATTTACACTATGACCATTCTGGTGGAATGGTACATAAAGAAAACAATGGAATGGAGCTTAGCTTTCCAAATGCCACTTACGTTATTCAGCGTGGAGAGTGGGAAGGCGCATTTACCAACAGCTCTTCCTCGTATAGAACGGAGATATTCGATTTTTTACAGCGCAATGCACAGCTGAGTTTTGTAGAAGATACAGGATATTTTACGCCACAAATTAAACATGAGCTAACTGGCGCACATACCCCTTGTCACCAAGCCTGGTTACTGGATGATGGCAAAGATAAAGTATTCTTTGGCGGAGATGTTTTACCAGAACCAGAAGAACTACTGAGAAAGTTTATCGCCAAGTACGACTTTGATGGGCGTAAAGCGATGGAACTAAGAGAAGAGTATGGTAAAAGGGCGGCTGATGAAAACTGGAATTGCCTCTTTTACCACGGAAAAACCAGGGCAACAGGGTTTATTGAATTAAGCCCCGAAGGTCAGTTTAAGATTGTATAGGCTCAATGTTTTTACCTTCAAAAAGTTCTATTAATCGTTCAATAGAAAGGGGTTTAGAAATAAACCCTTTTACTGTTTTATAGGTTTTAGCTTTTTCAATATCATTCTCGTAAACAGAAGAGGACAGCATATACATATTCACATCATTTTTAATGCCCAGTTTCTCGTAAGCTTCTAAAAATTCCCACCCATTTAAAACAGGCATGTTAATATCTATTAAGATCAGTTGCGGAAAAGGCTGGTCACTTTGAATCAATTCATTCAGATAGTCAATAGCCAGCTGTCCATTAGTTTTGGCTACCATTTTAGCTTCATACCCGGTTTTTTCTACTATTTTTTTAATAATGAAAATATTAATATCATCGTCATCAATTACCAGCAGATTAATTTTTTCGTTCATCAGATTTTGAAGTTTATGAATTGGGTCGAGTAATAAAGATATAAAAAAGAAATGTAAATTATATATCATTGTTACGTAACAAAAAAAGGACCATTATGTACTAACGGTCCTTTTTTTGTCTAAAAATTTGTTGTTTCTTTCTCACTGTACTGAGACTCAGTTATAAAGTGTCAGACTGGGTGATCAGCTTGTTATTAAATTAAATAGCCGCTTCTTCTTCCATGTAGCTTTCTATTGGAGGGCAGGCACAAACAAGTGATCTGTCTCCAAATGAATCATTAACTCTTCCCACTGCTGGCCAGAATTTATGTTCAGCAACATAAGGTAATGGGAAAGCAGCTGTTTTTCTGCTATAAACATGTAGCCATTCATCTCCTGTTACCGTTGCAGCAGTATGTGGCGCATTTTTTAAAGGATTATCTATTTTGTCCATAGAGCCATCTTCAACCTGCGTAATCTCTTTTCTGATTGCAATCAATGCATCACAGAAACGATCCAGCTCATGTTTTGGCTCACTTTCTGTAGGCTCAACCATTAATGTTCCTGCTACAGGAAAAGATACTGTTGGTGCATGGAATCCATAATCCATTAATCTTTTCGCAATATCAACTACTTCAATACCAAAGTTTTTGAATTCTCTGCAATCAAGGATCATCTCATGAGCACAACGGTCATTACTTCCTGTATATAGAACAGGATAATATTTTTCCAGACGCGCTTTCATATAATTTGCATTTAGAATGGCATATTCCGTTGCTTTCTTCAATCCTTCGCCACCCATCATAGCGATATAAGCATGAGAAATGATCAAAATTGAAGCTGATCCCCAAGGTGCCGAAGATACCGCATGGATAGATTTTTCATGGTTGATATCTACTACCGCATGGCCTGGAAGATACTTCACTAAATGTGCGCCTACACCGATCGGGCCCATACCAGGGCCACCACCACCGTGAGGAATACAAAAAGTTTTATGCAAGTTCAGGTGACATACATCCGCACCAATGTTTGCAGGACTCGTTAATCCTACCTGTGCATTCATGTTTGCACCGTCCATATAAACCTGTCCGCCATGTGCATGTATTACTTCACAGATCTCAATGATGCTTTCTTCAAAAACACCATGCGTTGAAGGATAAGTTACCATGAAGCAGGAAAGATTAGCAGAATGTTCTTCCGCCTTTGCTTTTAGGTCTGCTACGTCTATGTTTCCCTGATCATCACATTTAACAATCACAATCTTCATACCTGCCATTGCAGCAGAAGCCGGATTGGTTCCATGTGCAGAAGAAGGGATCAAAGCGATATTACGCTGATGATCTCCGCGGTCCTGATGATAAGCTCTGATCACCATTAATCCTGCATATTCACCCTGAGCACCAGCATTTGGCTGTAGGCTCATTGCTGCAAAACCAGTAATTTCACTTAGCCATTTATCCAGTTCGTTGAAAACTGTATAATAACCTGCTACCTGATCTGCAGGAGCAAAAGGGTGTACTTTACTAAATTCTGCCCAGGTTACCGGAACCATTTCTGTAGTTGCATTTAGTTTCATGGTACATGAACCCAGTGCAATCATAGAATGGCAAAGAGAAAGATCCTTTGCTTCCAGTGATTTGATATAACGCAGCATTTCATGTTCTGAATGATGCGAATTAAATAACGGGTGTGTTAAATAAGCTGAGGTACGTTGCAGCTCAGTAGGGATAACAGTTTGGATATTATTTTCTTCAACCAGTTCAACGCTATCAGCAGAGATAGCTTTTACTTTAGAAAATATCTTGTTCAGCAGTTTAATGTCTTCGATAGAAGTGGTTTCATCCAACGCGATGGTTGCTACCGTTCCTTTGTAGTTCAGGTTGATCTCATTGTCTACACACTCTTTGTGAATAGAATCCTTCAGATCACCCAATTCTACCTGAATAGTATCAAAATAGGCACTGGTTAACTGCTGATAACCAATTTGCTGAAGCGATAGAGAAAGTGCTATGGCTAAACCATGTGTTCTTTCTGCAATCAGTTTTAATCCTTTCGGACCATGATATACCGCATAAAAACCAGCCATAATAGCTAATAAAGCCTGTGCAGTACAGATATTTGAAGTTGCTTTATCTCTGCGGATGTGCTGCTCTCTTGTTTGCAGCGCCATTCTTAAAGCGTAATTGTTGTGGCTATCGATCGTCACCCCAATTATTCTTCCAGGAATAGAGCGTTTGTATTCGTCTTTTGTAGCGAAAAATGCTGCATGCGGGCCGCCTGCACCCATAGGTACACCGAAACGCTGTGTAGTACCTACAACAATATCAGCTCCCCATTCTCCCGGAGGCGTTAATAGAGTAAGACTTAGCAAGTCTGCAACTACTGTTAATTTAACATTTTTAGCATGAGCTTGTTCAGAAAATGATCTATAGTTAAATATTTCACCGTTTCCGGCAGGATATTGGACAATAGCACCAAAAAAATCTTCTGTTATCTCAAAAGTCTGGTGATCGCCAATAACCAGTTCAATTCCAAAAGGATTTGCACGGGTTTTTAATATATCTATAGTTTGAGGGAACAGTAATGCTGAAACAAAGAACTTTTTAGCCTCTTGATTTTTACGTAAGCTATATTGCATAAACATAGCCTCTGCAGCTGCAGTTCCTTCATCCAATAAAGACGCATTTGCAATTTCCATACCGGTAAGGTCAATTACCATCGTTTGGAAATTCAATAAAGCCTGTAAGCGGCCTTGCGCAATCTCAGCCTGGTAAGGCGTATATTGTGTATACCATCCCGGATTTTCAAATACATTTCTTAAGATCACTCCCGGAGTGATCGTGTCATAATATCCCTGTCCGATATAAGATGTAAAAACCTTATTCAAAGAAGCCGTTTGTTTAAGGCTTTCCAGATATTCCTTTTCAGATTTCGCTGCCGGTAGATTTAACGGCTGTTTTAACCTGATTTTTTGTGGTACTGTCTGCTGGATCAGCTCATCAACAGAACCCAGACCAAGGGTGCTTAACATTGCGTCAGTATCGGCCGAATTAGGAGCGATGTGACGGTCTTTAAAGTCTTCTTTGTAATGAATGTTTAAGCTCATAAAGTGTAGCAATAAATTTGCGCAAAGGTACTAAATTTTCAGTTCATTATTAAAGTATTGACCCAAACAAAAATCTAGTCCGCAAGTTGTCTCAAATACATTTGTATTGTGTTCTCCAAACCCAGATATAAGGCATCGCTAATTAAGGCATGGCCGATAGATACCTCCAGTAAATTAGGGATATTTTGTGCAAAGTATTGCAGGTTATTCAGATCAAGATCATGCCCTGCATTAATTCCTAAACCTAATTTATTGGCAATATGTGCCGCCTGTATATAAGGAGCAATAGCTTTAACCGGATCTGTAGGGAAATATTCAGCATATGCTTCGGTATAGAGTTCTATTCGATCCGTTCCTGTAGTTTTTGCCGCTTCTATCATTTCCCTCACCGGGTCTACAAAAATTGATACCCTAATGCCTTTCTCATGAAAAAGGTTCACCATATCCTTTAGGTAATCCTGGTTTTTAAGAGTATCCCAACCGTGGTTGGAAGTGATCTGGCCTTCTACATCCGGTACCAGTGTAACTTGTGCCGGTCGGTTAGCCAATACCAGGTCTACAAATTTTTGTTCCCTGCAGTTTCCTTCAATGTTAAACTCTGTAGAAATGGCTGCTTTCAAGTCAAACACGTCCTGATAGCGGATATGACGCTCATCTGGTCTTGGATGTACAGTTATTCCTTCTGCACCAAAACGCTCGCAATCGAGTGCTACTTTAACCAGATCTGGATTGTTTCCCCCGCGACTATTGCGTAACGTGGCTATTTTATTGATATTTACGGATAGTTTTGCCATACACAAAGATAATTTATTAAATATGAACAGGTATAATATTATTGTCAACAGGTTAGCAGCTGGAATATTTACCTGCTTTTTAACGGTTTTTCTAACCAGTTTTTGTAATGCACAGGAAGTAGTTAAAAACTATAGTATATATACAGGAGTAGTTAAAGTTCAGGGAAAGGAGTTATTAGTGCTCCGAAAAATGGAGAAATCAGGTCAGCTTACTTACCTGGCTGTTGATCCTCATACCTTAACTACGCAATTGGTACCGGCTGCCGCTGCACCAATAAAACAAATGAACTGGGTAGCTAGCCAGGCCTATTTTCAGCAAACACCTTATTTTAAAGCTCTGGCTGCTGCAGGTAAACAGTCCCTGGCTTTACAGGATGCCGGTATTACACGCGGTTATCCAAAAGAAAAGGGCATCACCTTAACTATAGACCTTTGTCCTTCCCATAAACCACTGGATCGTGTGATATTTACCTCATTGATTGCAGAGTTTAAAAAGATGGAGCAGCCTGTGCCAGTTGCACTTTCTATCACAGGGCGATGGATGTTAACACATACCGATGATCTGAACTGGTTAAAAGAACTGGTAGCGAAAAAGGAAATTGATATTACCTGGACAGATCATACATATAATCATCATTTTAGTCTCAGTGCCCCTTTAAAAACAAACTTTCTGCTGGAGCCGGGAACAGACCTTAATTTTGAAATATTAGGAACAGAGCTGGCCTTACTACAACATGGTCTGCTGCCCTCCGTATTTTTTCGATTTCCGGGACTAGTGTCAGATCAGCTGGTCGTAGATAAAGTGCTGGCTTATGGAATTATCCCGATCGGTAGTGATGCCTGGTTAGCCAAAGGACAAAAAGCTGCTGCAGGAAGTATCGTACTCATTCATGGAAATGGCAATGAACCCGTAGGAGTGGCCGATTTTATCAGGCTGTTAAAAAGTAAATCTGCAGATATTATGGATAAACAGTGGACGTTATATGATCTTTCTGAAAGTGTAGAAGATGAGTTTGGAAAATAAAAAAAGGGATGTAGCCAATAAAGCTGCATCCCTTTTAGCTATAAATTTAGATTAGTATCTGTAAGCTTCGCCTTTGAAAGGACCTTCAACCGGTACACCGATATAATCAGCCTGATGTGAATCCAAAACATCTAATTCAACACCAATTTTAGCTAAGTGCAAACGAGCCACTTTTTCATCCAGGTACTTAGGAAGAACATAAACTTTGTTCTCATATTTACCAGGGTTCATCCATAACTCTAATTGTGCTAAAGTCTGATTAGTGAAAGAAGCAGACATTACAAAACTTGGATGGCCGGTTGCACAACCTAAGTTCACCAAACGTCCTTCGGCTAATAAGATTACATCTTTACCGTCAATTGTATATTTATCAACCTGAGGTTTGATCTCGATTTTAGTATGACCATAGTTAGTATTTAACCAGGCTACATCGATCTCATTATCAAAGTGACCGATATTACATACGATAACTTTATCTTTCATTGTTTTGAAATGCTCAGCACGAACGATGTCACAGTTTCCTGTAGTGGTAACCACGATATCAGCTTCTTTAACGGCATTAGCAAATTTCTTCACTTCATAACCTTCCATTGCAGCCTGTAATGCACAGATTGGATCAATTTCAGAAACGATTACACGTACACCTTGTGAGCTTAAAGATTCAGCAGAACCTTTACCTACATCACCGTAACCAGCTACAACAGCTACTTTACCTGCCATCATTACATCGGTAGCGCGACGGATCGCGTCTACTAATGACTCACGGCAGCCATATTTATTGTCAAATTTAGACTTTGTAACGGAATCATTTACGTTGATAGCCGGTAAATGTAAAGTTCCGTTTTTCATACGTTCGTATAAACGATGAACACCGGTAGTTGTTTCTTCAGACAAACCTTTGATCGCAGCGATCAGCTCAGGATATCTGTCAAAAACCATATTGGTTAAATCACCACCATCGTCTAAGATCATATTTAAAGGCTGTTGCTCAGGGCCGAAATGTAAAGTCTGTTCGATACACCAGTCAAATTCCTCTTCATTTAATCCTTTCCAGGCATAAACCTGGATGCCAGCAGCAGCGATTGCAGCAGCAGCATGATCTTGTGTAGAGAAAATATTACATGATGACCAGGTTACTTCAGCACCCAGTTCAACTAGAGTTTCAATTAAAACTGCAGTTTGGATGGTCATATGGAGGCAGCCTGCAATGCGCGCACCTTTTAAAGGTTTTGACGGACCAAATTCTTCGCGTAAAGACATTAAGCCAGGCATTTCTGCTTCTGCTAATCCAATTTCTTTACGGCCCCATTCTGCCAGTGAAATATCCTTTACTTTATAAGGGATATAGGTAGTCTCTACTGATGACATATTGTTATTTATTAAGTTTCTGATTATTATTTAATTATTTAAATTACGGATTTTTGTGTTACTCAGTTTTGCACAAAGTAGTACACACTCCGTAATTCTCTTGCAAAATTAAGCAATAGTTTGGCTAAATTCAAAAAGCTTCTGGGATACTGCGCTCATATCTTTCCTGTTTATAACTTGTTCTGTTCCGTAATTATCACCCCATTATAAATTATGTGGTTATGTTATTAACATTTTATAATATTGGGGTGTAGTTGTGAGTAGGTTAACTCATTTTCTGAAAAAAGATAAAGGTGTTGCGTAAATGTGAAAAATTAGGTCATACTCCCCATATCCCTTCTGCAAGCATTTCTGATCAGCTTCATAAGCTCCATGAATTGAAAGAAAAGGGAATCCTATCAGAAGAAGAATATAATGTGCAAAAAGGCAAAGTACTGGGAGCAAACTAATAAATCGATGATCTTGAATAAGTAATTTAAAGGTAAAAAACAATCCCTTCAAACGGTAATGCTTTGATGCTATAAAACCGTAGACTACATTTGTATAAGTAGAAAATTGAAAATTAATAATTAAAGCTTTTTATATATGTATCCTGAATATTTAGTAGAACCTATGCGTGCGGAACTCACCAATGTAGGTTTTGAAGAAATGAAAACTGCAGAAGAGGTAGATAGTGCCATTACTGCTGAAGGAACTGTCTTTGTTGTTGTGAATTCTGTTTGTGGCTGTGCAGCTGCAAATGCACGTCCGGCAGCAAGAATGGCTGCTGCAAATGAAAAACATCCTGATAAAATGATCACTGTTTTTGCAGGTATGGAAACTGATGCTGTAAATAGGGCAAGAAGTTATATGATGCCTTTTCCTCCATCTTCACCTGCTATGGCATTGTTCAAAGATGGTAAATTGGTGCATATGATTGAGCGTCATCAAATTGAAGGACGCCCGGCTCAAATGATCGCAGACAACCTGATGGGTGCTTTTGATCAGTTCTGCTAGTCAGAAATTAAATTATTATCCGGTGTAATCCCGGTAAAAATCCGGTCTGGTACCGGATTTTTTATTGGGTCAGAATTTTAAAAATCCTTATTCAGTAATTTTTCCAGCTCTCCAAAGGATACGTTCATTCTCACCCTGCCTTGTTTAGCATAAGCAATTTCTCCGGTTTCCTCAGATACAATAACTGCAACAGCGTCTGTAGTTTCAGATATACCGATACCTGCACGATGGCGCAGGCCAAACTGAGGAGGTAATTTATCATTATCTGTAAGCGGTAAGATACAGCTGGCACTCTTAATCTTGTTTTCCGATATCACTACCGCTCCATCATGAAGCGGGCTATATTTCTGAAAAATGCTTTCCAGCAGGCGCTTTGAGATCTTGGAATCGATCAACTCACAGCTATTGGCAAACAATTGATCATCGTAAAATTTCACAAATACAATCAGTGCTCCTGTTCTGGATTTTTTCATGCTCTTGCAGGCATCAATAATGGGCTTAATCCGAACAAGGTTATCTCGTTCAATATCTTTACTGCCAAATAAATATCCCCACCAGGCTTTGTTCTTCTGCAAAAAGGTATTTTTACCAATAAGCAATAAAAAGCGCCTGATCTCAGGCTGAAAGATAACGATTAGCGCAATGATCCCTACACTCATAAACTTATTGATAATAGTAGAGAGGAGCCGCATATTTAATGCGTCCACTACAAACCAGAGTATCAATATGATGAACATACCCAGCAGCAGGTTAACTGCCAGCGTATTTTTAATCAGGTTGTAAGTATAATAGATCAGGAAGGCAACGAACAAAATGTCCACTACATCCGTAACTGTTATGGTGAGAAAATCAAAGTCAAAGCCCTTCATTATTGCCAAGTTAGTTATTTTAAGGAAATATTAGGCTGTTCCATTTTTTCTACCAGGGCAATACATTCCACTGCAGCTTTTACGTCATGCACCCTTAAAATAGACGCGCCTTTCTGCAGGGAAAGTGTGTTGAGTACTGTTGTTCCGTTGAGTGCGTTTTCTGGAGTAGTTCCCAGAAATTTATAGATCATAGATTTTCTGGAGAAGCCAACCAATACAGGTAATCCAAAGAGATCAAGATCTTCCAGGTGATTTAATAATTCATAATTATGGTCAATGGTTTTTGCGAATCCAAATCCGGGATCAAGTATAATATCTTTAACACCCATTTCTTTTAAGATATTAACCTTTTTTGCAAAATAATCTACTACGTCCAATGCTATATTTTGATATACCGGATCTTTTTGCATGGTTTGAGGATCCCCCTTCATGTGCATCAATATATAGGGAACGTTTAAACCGGCCACTGTTTCCAGCATTTGCTCGTCGAGCGTGCCGCCAGAAATATCGTTGATCACATGAGCACCCGCTTCAATACTTTCTCTGGCCACTTTAGCACGAAAAGTATCTACAGAAAGCCTGGCTTCAGGAAACCTTTTACTAATGGCCGTGATCACAGGAACAATTCTATTCAATTCCTCTTCCATACTTACCTCGTCAGCTCCCGGACGTGAAGAATAAGCACCCAGATCAACAAACATAGCACCTTCTTCTAAACAGGTTTCTACTCTTTCTAATGCCGCATCTATAGAACTGATCCTACTCTTGCCGTAAAAGGAATCGGGCGTTAAATTCAGGATGCCCATCACACAAGGGCTACTCAAATCGATCAGCTCGCCTTTGAGGTTTAGTGTTATTTTTCGGTTTAAAAACGTATCTTTAGCCATCATTAAATACAAAAATACAGTATTAAAACAGCTTTAAACTAAATATTTTAATTGTTTTGGCAACAAACACCTCACAAGAATTCGATTCGGTAATTGCGGTTTGTAAATCGCTTTTTTTAAAGAAAACTAAAGACTATGGAACTGCCTGGCGCATTCTGCGTTTGTCCTCTATCACAGATCAGTTGTTTATCAAAGCACAGCGCATCCGTACACTGGAAGAAAAAAAAATCTCTAAAGTAGGAGAGGGCATCATACCAGAATATATTGGCATCATTAACTATTGTGTGATAGCCATGATGCAGGGCGATATGAAAGAAAATGACCTCAATGAACTGGATACGGATTTTGTAGAAAGATTATTTGACCAAAAGGTATTGGAAACCAAGGAACTCATGCTGGCAAAAAATCATGATTATGGAGAGGCATGGAGAGATATGAGAGTGAGCTCTCTGACAGATCTAATCCTGATGAAAATATTCCGGGTAAAACAAATTGAAGATAACCTGGGTGCAACAGAAGTGTCAGAAGGTGTAAATGCTAATTATCAGGATATGCTGAATTATGCAGTTTTTGCGTTAATTAGATTAGATGTCAAATAATATCCGGCAAAAATAAATTCATAAGATGAACAAAATTGCGTTAAACTTTTCCAGAATATTTGTAGGGGTACTTTTTATCTTTTCTGGCTTGATAAAGGCCAATGATACGCTTGGATTTGGTTATAAACTGGAGGAATATTTTGATGTGTTTCATATTTCTTTCCTCAGTCCTTTTGCTACAGGAATAGCGATGCTGCTCTGCGTATTGGAAATTGTATTGGGTGCACTGCTTTTATTTGGATTCTGGAAAAAGAAAGTAGCTACAGGATTACTGGGGATTATCATATTTTTTACCTTTTTAACCTTCGTCTCTGCTGCATTCAAAGTAGTTACTTCCTGCGGGTGTTTTGGTGATGCGATCCCGCTCACACCATGGCAATCTTTTTCTAAAGATCTGGTACTGCTGGTATTGATCGTTTATATTTTTATTCACCGTACGCAAATCTCACCATTAACTTACCGGATAGGGATTCAAAAATTAACATTAATTGTAGTGGTTGGCATTTCTTTTCTGTTTACCTTATATACTTATAACTACCTCCCTGTACTTGATTTTTTACCTTACAAAATAGGGGTAAGCCTGCCGGATGCGATGAAGATCCCTGCAGGTGCAGCCCCGGATCTATATCAGATCATGTATAAATTGAAGAATAAGGCGACAGGTGTAACCAAAGAAATGAGCGATAAGGATTACCTGAAAACAGGGATCTGGAAAGATACCAATTGGGAGATCATCGGTGAGCCGGTACAGACCTTAATTAAGAAAGGTTACGAACCAAAAATCAAAGATCTCACGATCAGCGATGCTTCGGGGACTGATTATACAAAAGAGCTGATTGAAAACCCTTACTACAACCTGATCATTGTTGCTTATAATTTAAATCATACCAATGAGGAGGCCATCGGGAGGCTCAATGCTTTAACTTTAGATGTTACTGAGCAATTCAATACAAGAGTAGTGATGCTCACTTCAAATTCGGCTCAGGATGCTGCCGCATTTAGCAAAAGAAATAAGTTCCTGGCAGAAATATTCTACGCTGATGCCGTACCGTTAAAAAGTATGGTTAGAGCAAACCCAGGCATACTGTTGCTTAAAAATGGGGTAGTGATCAATAAATGGAGCTATGAGTCGATGCCCTCTTTTGATAAACTAAAAGCAAAATATTTAGATAACTAACATGTGGTGGTATGCACTCAGGAAATTTGGCTATGGATTCGTTGTAATGACGGGTGTTGTAGTGGTTGTATTTGTCCTGTTTAATATACTTCCGGGCGACCCTGCAAGAATGACATTAGGTCAGCGTGCCGATGTACAATCGCTGGATGCTGTACGTAAAGAATTCGGACTCGATCAGTCTAAACCTATACAGTTCTTATTATTTATTAATGACCTTTCCCCAATCGGATTTCATAATAATGATCAGCAGACGCAGCAGAAATATCACTATATCCGGCTAATACCTTTTCACAGGGATGTAGTCGCATTGAAGTGGCCTTATCTTCGGCGTTCTTACCAAACAAAACGTGAAGTCTCTACTATCTTATCACAAACTATTCCCAATACATTTGTTCTTGCTGCCACAGCTATGCTGGTTGCAACTTTAATGGGTGTTCTGCTAGGCGTGTTATCAGCAGTACATAGAAACAGCTGGATAGATCATGCCGCCAATTCTATTGCTATCCTGGGCATTTCTGCACCCTCTTTTTTTGCAGGGATTATCATAGCCTGGTTTTTTGGGTTTGTATTAGCTCCTTACACAGGACTTAATATGTCGGGTAGCTTATACAGTTATGATCCTTTTAAGGGAGAGATTATAACTTTGAAAAACCTGATTCTCCCGGTAATTACACTTTCACTTCGTCCCCTGGCTACTATTGTACAGCTAACCAGGTCGGCAATGCTGGATATATTGGGGCAGGATTATATCCGCACGGCCAGGGCAAAAGGTCTCAGCCGAAATGCTGTGATCTATAAACATGCTTTAAAGAATGCCTTAAATCCAGTGATTACCGCTATTTCGGGTTGGTTTGCGTCTTTATTAGCAGGCTCCTTTTTTGTTGAATATATATTTGGATATAACGGCTTAGGCCGAACTACTGTAAAAGCCCTTGAAATGTCAGATTTTCCGGTAGTAATGGGATCTATTCTGTTTATCGCCTTTGTATTTGTAATAATTAATATTTTAGTAGACATATTGTATGCCTTTGCAGATCCAAGGGTAAAATTAGCTTAATGATGAAGATATTTCTGATTGGTTTTATGGGTTGCGGCAAAAGTACGCTGGGAAGAAAATTGGCAACAAAGCTGGGATATGATGTGGTAGATCTCGATCACCAGATAGAAGTTACAACCGGTACTTCTGTGGCCGATTACTTTGCAGTAAATGGTGAGGATGTATTTAGAAAGCTGGAAAGTGATACACTTAAAGAATTTAGCTATCCTAAAAATTGTGTGATCGCTACCGGCGGTGGTACACCCTGTTATTTTGATAATATGGATTGGATGAATGCAAACGGAACTACCATTTATATCCAGATGACACCTGCTGGTTTAGCCAAACGTCTGGAAAAGGGAGTCTCGAAACGGCCATTACTGCGTAACTTGTCAGAAGAAGGGCTGGTACACTTTATTGAAAATAAACTGGAAGAGCGGGCAGATTTTTATAATAAAGCTGCTATCATCCTGAATGGGGTTAACCTTACTGCTGATTTAATTCGTGCAGAACTGATGGCAAAGGATTAATGATCCTCTGCAGCAAATTGCTCTTCAATAAATTTGATTTGCGTTTTGCCATGTGGAACCGGGTTTCCATACTCATCAACATTCACAAAGACCATCTTATCAATGGTAAGAATACTTTTCCTGGTGATCTTATTGCGAACTTCAGAACGCATCGTCAATGAAGTAGTTCCAAAGGCAATTGCAGTAATACCCATTTCAATAATGTCTCCCTGTTTTGCAGAACTTACAAAATTTATCTCTGATATATATTTTGTAACCACTCTTGGATTACCTAGCTGGACTATTGCATAAATTGCTGCTTCTTCATCTATCCATCTTAATAAACTACCTCCAAATAAACTGCCATTTGGATTTAAATCTTCGGGTTTTATCCATTTTCGGGTGTGGAAATTCATGATATTTATTTTAAGCAAAAATAAGGAATTACAAAAGGTCTAATCTCACCTTAGCGTCAATAAACTCAGCAATTGTTCCAATTGATATCTGCCTGTTTTTGAAGAATACTGGAAAAATCTACTCTTGGAGGTAAGTTTAGGTAAGGATAGGTGACCTTAGAAAGGTATAACCCTTGCGGATGAGCAGGTGTAATGAGTGCAGGAGTTTGTTTACTGATCAGGTGGCTTTCGAATTCATCTACACTAAGCATACCCTGGCCTATTTTTAACAGCTGCCCCATCAATATACGGATCATCTTTCCCAGAAACCTGTTAGAGGAGATTTGAAACCTCAGTTTTTCTTCCTGATCATCTATCATCAAACTGGCAGAACGTACATAACAAAGTGTATGTTCATACTTATCAGGATGGGTGCAAAACGCCCGGTAATCTTTATATTGAGGCAGTAAGGCTACTGCAGCCTTCATTTCATCAAGCTTTAGATCTTTAAGCAGGTAATAAGAACTGAGCCCGTTCAGGAAAGGATCTTTATAGGTATGAAGAAAATAATCATAGGCACGCTGTACAGCATCAAACCTGGCATGTGGCAAGCCTTCCATTGGAATGATGTCATAAACTGCAATATTCATTGGCAGCAGTTTATTGAGCCTGAAAATAAGGTCAAAGTCCCATTCTTCTTCCAGATCCATATGAAAGAAAAACTGACTGGCAT
>Ga0233344_1000064_pt1 | contig 20848 bp, 17 predicted proteins | sample GEONDECOMP281_FD_180697 | JGI IMG/M metagenome (GOLD analysis project Ga0233344, IMG submission 180697) | Leaf litter microbial communities from Shasta-Trinity National Forest, California, United States - GEON-DECOMP-281 | ecosystem: Environmental > Terrestrial > Plant litter > Unclassified...
GTTTGGGTTATATTGCCCGTACAATTACTCCTGAAGGAAAAATGCAGACCACCTGTCTGATGGAACCCGGGGATTCCGGAGGTCCGGTATTCGATCTTTATGGAAGGGTGATTGGTCTGCATAGCAAAATTGAAAGCTCGTTAAAAGTAAACCTGGAAAATCCAATAGACAACTATCTTAAGTACTGGTCAGTATTAAAAAAGAAGGTTGATGTTAAGGATGACTATCCTGATCCGGAGAAAATTGGTACCGACCCTTTGGAGAGGAAGCTTGATCAGGAAGCTGCAGTTATCCCCTTTCCTCAACTATTGAAATCATTTAATAACAAATACCAGCACACCAGTGTAGGCATTAAAAGTACATTGGGATCAGTTGATCTGGCAGCATGGGGTAGCGTAGTTTCGTTTAAAAACAACAGGAAAACGGTATATATAGTCAGCAAAAGCTCCATCGTGGGTGATCATCCTCTGGTAAACACAGCTGATGCTAAAACTTTGGTGGCCACGGTATTGAAACGTGACCCTGAAAATGACCTGGTACTCTTAACAGCCAAAGGGTTAGAAGAAGGGATTGTCCTGAATATTGAAGAACCAGATTGGCTTCACCGGCGGGAAGGTGCATTTGTGATTTCACCATCTTTTACGGATAGTACCAGAATAGGTGTTCTTGGTAATGATGCTGTAGAAGTAAAGCTATTGACAAGGCCAGTTCTGGGAATCATTGCAACAGCACCGGATAGCAATACGGTAAAGATCATTGGATTCAGCGTGAGCATTGTTCAGCAATATGGATTGGAGGTCGACGATGTTATTGATGCTTTAAATGGCGTGCCGGTCGTCTCTATGAAGCAGCTGAATGCTTATGTATCCGGTATGAAACCAGGCGATGCGGCTGTTTATGACCTAACCAGAGCAAATAAAAAGTTACGGATATATAGTGTTTTTCAAAAAATGCCAAAGGCCGTAAATAAACATGTTGCAGATACTTTTGATGGCGGTATGAGTTTGAGAAATGAAGGTTTTAACTGGGTATTTGTTCATGACAGCATGGTTAGACCTGAGGAATGCGGCGGACCAGTATTTGATCTGAAAGGTAATTTCTGCGGAATAAATATTGCCAGGATCAGCAGGACATCCACCATAGCCCTTCCTTCTTCTATAATCGCTGCATTTGTTTCAGGTTACCTGAAAAGGCCAATCTGATAAATATAATTTAAAACGGATCTGATACTTATAATTAATAAAATCAATTTGATAACGATGAAAACAACAATATTTCAATATCTCTGCTGTGGTGTTTTACTAGCGCCTATAGGAAGCGTCTTCGGGCAGGGAATTCAGTTTCTTCAGGACGAACCACTGGAGAAAGTTTTAATCCTTGCTAAGCAGCAAAATAAAATCATTTTCATTGATGGTTATACCAAAACCTGCGCCCCCTGTAAAGAGCTTGATAGAAAAGTATTCCCCCTGCAAGAAGTAGGAAATTATTTCAACAGCAATTTTATCAATGTAAAGTACGATTTGGAAGAACCCGAAGGAGAAAAAGTACGTGCACGTTATAAAGATGTGATTACTGGTTTTCCTTCACTGATTCTGTTAGATAAAGACGGAAAGATGATCCATAAAATAGGTGGTTATCATGAACCGGACTCGCTGATTAACAAAATGAAAGCTGCGTTAAATGGAACAAGTCTTAGCGCGATGCGCTCCCGCTTACAGGCAGGAGAAAAATCGGTCGCTTTTATGCAGGATTACAAGAAAATCATGGACGATGGTTTCCTCCGCGGGGAATCTGAAGCAGTAAGTATAAGAATGGCTGATAGACTGACGGATGAGGAATTATTAGATCCAAAAATGTGGCAATTGATAGGTGGTGCAGTTACTGATCCATATAGCGCAGTTTTTAGCCGTGTGGTTAAAAACTATTGGATTTTCTGGCAGCATAAAACTACTGACTTAGGCATATTAGAGTTCCAGTTGCGTACAGCCATTCAAAATGCAACTGATGAAATTGTGAAGCCTGAAGAAAAGGATAACAAAATCATTTTAAAACGCGAACCTAAAAAGGAAGCTATTTTACTGGATTATTTAAATAATGCCGATCGGTTTAAACATACTGAGACCATTAAAGCACTCTTTTATGTCCATGACCTGGCATTAGCTGGTCAATGGAGTGATTTGGTCACTGCCTTAAAATTTTATCACCAAATAGGTGCAATTGGTAATTCAACCACCTATATGTATCTGCACATCCAATATATGATGCAGTTTTGCAAGGATAAAAAAGTACTTCTTGCCGCAGCAAAAGTTTTGACTTCGCTTCCAAAAGTAAAGCTAGATGTAATGGACTATAATGATAATTACAGTACACTGATCAAGTTGTATACCCTGGTTGGGAACAAACACGCTGCAGATAAATACAAAGAGCTTCAACTGCATAACCGGAATCATGGAATTTAGTTGAGTTTGCCTATTTAATGACTAGCGGACTGAGCGGCAGACAATATATTCACCGAAAGCTGCCGGGAGACTTTCCCGGCTTTTCCATTGACCAATACGATATTCCAGGCATGACCGCCATTATCATGCTGAACAATGCTGGAATATCGGTGAGTTCTGGAAGTGAAGACATTAGTTTTACCAGTAATCTTTCGCTATAATCATCTATCCTGAATAATAACCATTATTTGGTTATTTAAAAGTTTTGTATTACCTTATAATTAATTATTTGAATGTATTAGAATTAAGACATGAAAAATTAATAGACATAAACGCGATTGTTATGCAAAATATACATGAGGCAATTGAATACTTCAATTCTAAAGCATTTGTCGCTTATGAGGTTGCGTCTAAAGGTGGCTTTCTTTTTGCTGAACAACTGTTGCTTGATTGAAGCAAAGTAGCAAGTTTATCAAGTCGAAAATACAAATAAAAAGGGTGCAAAATAATAGAACATTTGGTACCAAAACAAATGTTCTGCCAAGACTGATCTTATTGATCAGCCAATTCAATCCATACCGGCCCGTGGTCACTGGACTTTTCCCATCCCCTAACATTAAAATCGACACCAGCAGCTATCAAACGACTATCCAACTGAGGGCTTAATAAAAAATGATCAATACGCAAACCTGCATTTCTACCATAAGCATTGCGGAAATAATCCCAAAACGTATAAATAGTATCAGTTGGATATAGTTTTCTTATAGCATCTGTCCAGCCCTGTGCCATCAACCTTTGAAAGGCGGCACGTACTTCTGGTCTAAAAAGCGCATCTTCTACCCAACGTTCTGGTTTATAAGCATCAAGTTCTGTAGGGATAACGTTATAGTCTCCTACCAATACAACAGGCTTATCAAGTGTAAGAAGTTCAGCAGAATGAATAATTAATCTCTCAAACCATTGTAATTTATAATCCAGTTTAGGACCCGGAGCTGGGTTTCCATTGGGCAAATATAAACAGCCAACAATAACGCTATTAACCAATGCCTCCAAATATCTGCTTTGAACATCTTCAGGATCACCGGGGAGTCCCAATTTGATTTCTTCTATTTCCATTCCCCTGGCCAGGATAGCAACTCCATTCCAGCTTTTCTGTCCATGCCATACCGCATTATATCCCGCATCATTTATCGCTTTCTCCGGGAACTTCTCCTGAGGTGCTTTTAATTCTTGCAGGCAAACGATATCTGGTTTTGTTTCGTCCAGCCAGCGAAGTAAAACAGGTAATCTACCGTTAATCCCGTTCACGTTATAGGTTGCTATCTTCATACTTGTTGTTTAAGACAAATCATCTCCTCATGTCTGGCATAAAACTACACTAATTATACCAATTGTGAATTAACCAGATGGTTATATAGGTGTACCAAATACTAGTAAAAATACCGGAGCCATAATTTATACCCAGGTGTTAAACTCTTTTCTTTCTTAAATGCCAGTGATATCAGATAAAAATGCTGATCAGCCAGGCCTTTCAATGGGGCAGATCCAACCGGCAGAGAGAAATCTGTCAGATAAGATCCAGTGAGCTGAACGAGACATAACAGGTGACGGCCTAATCAAAGCTTCGTTACCTATAAGTGGCTATAAAAATGCCAGATATTGAGACAAACTGACCAAATATTGATCCAATTTGTTTAAAGGAAATGCATTAATTTATAGCATTTACCACTAAACCACATTTATGAAATTTGCTTTCTATTTTATTGGATTATGCCTGTTAAAAACGATGATCACTCCTGTGCTGGCGCAGAATTGGAAACCTGTACCTGGAAAGATCGCTACACCCTGGGCAGAAAAACTAAACCCTACCAGTCCTTTACCAGAATATCCAAGACCGCAATTGGTAAGAAATAATAACTGGAAAAACTTAAACGGTTTATGGGATTATGCAATAACGGCTAAAGATAGTGCAGAACCCAAAAGCTATCAGGGTAAGATCCTTGTTCCATTTGCAATTGAATCTTCTCTATCTGGCGTAGGAAAGACCATTGATGAAAATAACTTATTGTGGTATAAAACAAGTTTCACTATTCCGTCTACCATGAAAAACAGCATTTTACTTCATTTCGGCGCGGTAGACTGGAAAGCTGACATTTGGCTGAATGGAAAAAAGGTAGGTACACATGAAGGTGGATTTGATCCGTTTTCTTTCGACGTTACTGAGTTTATTAAAAAGAGTGGTAAACAAGAATTAGTGATCAGTGTTTGGGACCCAACAGATGCAGGTACTCAACCCCGGGGTAAGCAACTGAGGAAATCCGAAGGCATCTGGTACACACCGGTTACAGGTATCTGGCAAACAGTATGGCTGGAAGGGGTGTCAAAAACACATATCACTTCAACGAAACAAACTCCTGATATAGATAACAAATCTCTTTCTGTATCAGCAACGGTACAATCGGCACAAGCTGGAGATCAGCTAGAAATTACTGCTTTAGATGGGGCTGCTACAATAGCTGAACAAAAAATTGAAGTTACCCAAACGGCTTCCTTAACTATTCCAAACCCCAAACTTTGGTCGCCATCCTCCCCTTTTCTTTATCATCTCAAAATTGCCATTATACGTAATGGGAAAACTATTGATCAAGCTACCAGTTACTTCGCCATGCGTAAATCTTCTTTAGGTACAGATAAAAACGGTGTTCAGAGAATGCTGATCAATAATGAATTTGTATTTCAGTATGGTCCGCTTGACCAGGGATGGTGGCCAGACGGGTTATATACTGCCCCCACCGAAGAAGCAATGGTCTTCGACATTGTCAAAACAAAAGAAATGGGATTTGACATGATCCGCAAACACATAAAAGTAGAGCCTGCGCGCTGGTACTATGAATGTGATCAACTAGGGATGCTGGTATGGCAGGACATGCCGAGCGGAGATCTTGGTAATGAATGGCAGCCAGATCTTGGCATGATGGGTGGCACTGATCAAAAACGCACACCAGTCTCTGAAGCCATTTACCGTAAAGAATGGAACAGTATCATGGATGCACTGCATAATTTTCCAAGCATAGTTGTATGGACGCCATTTAACGAAGCATGGGGACAGTTTAAAACAAAAGAGATTGCCGATTGGACAAAAAAGAAAGATCCTTCACGTTTGGTGAATAGTGCTAGTGGCGGTAACCACGTCATTGCAGGGGATATTGTAGATCTGCATCATTATCCAAATCCGGCGATGCCAAGACCAGACCTGTTTGGACCTACTCATGCTGTAGTATTGGGTGAGTTTGGCGGTTTAGGCTTGCCTCTGCCAGGGCATACCTGGGCAGATAAAAACAACTGGGGTTACCAGACTTTTAAAACTGCGGATGAAATGTTCGATAAATACGCTTCGTTTATGGTAACTATGGAGTCTTTGATTAAAAAAGGCTTATCTGCCGCTGTTTACACGCAAACAACTGATGTAGAACAAGAAACAAATGGTTTGATGACCTACGATAGGAAAGTCATTAAAATTCCTGTCATCAAATTAAAACAGGTAACTGATCAATTGTACAACAAATCATTAGTAGAATTAAAATAAGCAATTTTAACATATCCATCTTTTACCTGTGGATCAAATCTGATAAAATGGAAAACATCAAAAACAAAGATAAAGTTACAACCTTCCAAAGAATCGAACTTTATCAATCGCAAAAGGTTTTAAAAGTAATATATAAAGAATAAAACTATTATAAAGCCGCGTTCTTCTTCAATAGATAGATCGCGGCTTTTGATGCAGATCTATTTCGCCAGCCAGCCTCCGTCAACAGCCAGGGCTGTGCCGTTCACATAGGAAGCTCCATCTGAACAAAGAAACATAACTGCGTTTGCAATTTCCTGCGGTTCTCCTAAACGGCCCATTACCAGCGAGCTTTCAATCTTATCTTTGGCTGTCTTACTGTTTCCCATAGTTCCTTCCAGCATGGGTGTTTTTATGGGACCAGGGATAACAGCATTCACCCGTATACCCTGCTTTCCATAATCGATGGCGGCAACTTGGGTGAGCCCTATAATTCCGTGTTTAGAAGCTGTATAAGCTGACAATGAAGGTACTCCGGTAATTCCGGCAGTGGATGAGGTATTAACAATAACTCCTTTTCCCTGTTTTAGCATTTGGGGAATCTGATATTTTAAGCCCAGCCAAACGCCTTTCAGGTTAATACCAATAACTTTGTCAAATTCATCTTCATCCACATCAGCTGTAAGTTTACCGCCTAATTCAATACCTGCATTGTTAAATGCATAATCCAGGGAACCATAAGTGGATACAGCCTTTTCTACCAACGCTTTAACGTCTGCACTTTTTGAAACATCTGTCTTTACATAAATAGCTTCGCCTCCGGCGGAAGTAATCATATCAACAGTTTCTTTTGCATCAACTATATCTGCTACAACTACTTTTGCACCATTTTTAGCAAATTCAATTGCTGTCGCTCTTCCTATACCTGTTGCTCCGCCGGTAACTAAGGCGACTTTGTTATTAAATTGTCCCATTCTTTTATTATTATATAATTTGATTATATCAAATTTATAATGAAAAGCCATTACTTACCATGTCCAGAAACTGGATTTATATGTCAGTTTTCATGTGTATCAATTCAGGGATCTGCGTGTTAACAATAATGTGAGGGTAAATAAACTTTATTTTTAAAAAGGCAGTTTTAACTTATAACAGGAAAGTAATAATGATAGATCGCGGCAATTGATACAAAAGAGCTTGACTATTGGCTGTAACCTAAACAGTAGAATTAACAAAATAAATCTTAGGACGTTGTTCATAAAAAAGTGTCACTTCAAATTTTTTAGGATCATCGGTTGATGGAACGATATTTAATATTTTATGATCGTAAATAGACTTAAGCCCCCCGTTAGCAGCCTCTACTAGTTTTTCATAACTGTTAAACCCGTTATCGAAAGCATATTTTAGCATTTGGGCTTTTTCATAATCGTAGTAGGCTCCATTACAGGTGGCATGAAAGAATAAGGCAGCATAATCGATTTCGCGAAACAAATCAAAGGTTGTTTTATCGGCCTTGATAAGATAATCTTAAGATAAAGCTTGATGACTTAATATTGATTCATTTTGAGTCATCCTTTGCAATATACTTTCCAGCAAAAGTATCGTCGCCTTATTTTGGTAACCATTCTTTTTAACAAGAATGGCGCCTTTCACCACTGGTATTGCTTCTTTAATCGGTATGCTGCAAAGATTTGTTCTTTGAGAAATGGCAATATCGGTAACAATAGTGGCAAAATTTCCTGTTTCCACCAGGTCAAGCAACAGGTTGAGGTCATTGATTTCTGCATTGATAAAAGGTCTTATACGGTATTTTTTAAATGTCTTTTCCAGCATAGTCCTGATAATATTTCCTGCAGAGGGCAGCACAAGTAATACATGATCAAAGTCGGCAATGGAGATTTTCTTCAAACCTGCAAGTGGATGATTTTTCTCTACAGCCAAAACCAATTTAGTATTAAAAGTTCCCTTCTGTTCAAGTTCCTCATTATTATTATCATCAAAGGTTAGCGCAATATCAAGTTCAGCATTGAGTAGTTTATCGTGAAGATCTTCATTGTTCTCCAGCAGTACACTGGTCTTTACACCGGGATGTGAAGTGCAGAAGTCACTAAGAACTGACAATAAGGGATTAAAATAGGAATACATTACTCCAATCCTTACATTACCGATAATTGCATTCTGCAGGTCTGCTACTGCCCTCTCTCCCCTTTCTACTTCAAATAGTGCATTCTTTGCATATTCCAGAAAGGTAAATCCAGCATCAGTGAGCTTAACCTTTCTGCCAGAACGATCAAAGAGCGGTGCTCCTAATTCACTCTCCAATATCTTTATCTGTTGGGAAAGTGCCGGCTGTGTAACAAAAAGCTCATCGGCTGCCCGGGTAAAATGCAGTGTTTCGGCAACTTTCACAAAATATCTTAAATGATGCAATTCCATATGTAAAGGCTAAAATACGGCATAAGGATAAGGATTGCTTATGGATGTGATTAATTATTCGAATTATATAAGCCAAAAGACAACAACTAGCTTTACATCTGTCAACGTCAATAACATCTATCCGGTGAAATTAGGTAAGAATGCATTCATTGGCAGGATAAAATCCAAATATAAAGCTGATCAGGTTTGTAATAAACGAAAAACAAATGGAAAAGATGACAGGTGCAGAACTCGTTGTAAAAACTTTAGAGCAACAAAAAGTAAAACAAGTATTTGGAATACCCGGGGCTAAGATCGATCCTGTGTTTGATCAGCTTGTAGATAGCAGTATACAACTTGTAGTCTGCCGCCACGAACAAAATGCAGCATTCATGGCAGCAGCCATTGGGCGTATTACAGGTCAGCCAGGTGTGTGCATGACTACCTCAGGTCCGGGTGCTACCAATCTGGTAACCGGTCTTGCAACAGCAAATACAGAAGGAGATCCTATTGTTGCTATTTCCGGCACCGTAAAAAGAAATGAACTGTTTAAACGTACACATCAGTCACTGGATGCTGTAAATATTATGAAGCCGGTATCAAAGATGAGTGTTGAAGTAGAAGATTCGGCAAGCATTCCCGAAGTGCTGACACGTGCCTTTCGCACCGCTAATACGCCCAGAAAGGGAGCCGCATTTATTTGCCTGCCCAATGATGTTATTACAGAGGAGGCCGCTGTGCCGCTGATCCCTCAGCAAGAAACATTTGATGCAGGTCCCGCGCAACAGCAATACCTGCAAAGAGCAGCGGATTTACTACTGAAGGCAAAATTACCGGTGATACTCGCCGGGGCTGGTGCAGGAGATAAAGAAGTCGCTTATGCTATTCGCCAATTATTGGAATTAACGCCTTTTCCTATGGTAGGAACATTTCAGGCAACAGGAATAATTTCACGCGAACTGAGCAGCCTTCTGGTTGGACGTGTAGGCCTTTTTCAAAATCAGCCGGGTGACGTTTTACTGGCCAGTGCCGATGTTATTCTTACTATAGGTTATGACCCGGTAGAATATGATCCACATATGTGGAACAAAAATGGTACAGCAACAATTATCCATTTGGATTATAGTAATAGTGAAACTGACTTCTGCTATCAGCCAGAACTGGAACTGATTGGCGATATAACCGCTTCTATTAGAGAATTAACCCCGCTCTTAAGGCGACAAAGAATAATGGTTTACCCCCGGATTGAAAAAATAAATCATCAATATTTAGCGGCACAGCAAAATATGCCCCTTCCTAAACGGGGAGCGCGTGTACATCCATTACAGTTTATGAATACCTTGCGCAAAATGATCGGCGACGATGTTACTGTGACCTGCGATATTGGTTCACATTATATATGGATGGCCCGTTATTTTGATTCCTTTGAGCCGCGACGTTTATTGTTTAGCAATGGACAGCAGACATTAGGTGTGGCACTGCCATGGGCGATTGCTGCTGCAATGGTAAATCCACACGAAAAGGTAATCTCCATTTCAGGGGATGGAGGCTTTCTCTTTTCGGCCATGGAATTGGAAACAGCAGTTCGGCTTCAGTCTAATCTGATACATTTTGTATGGACAGACGGAACTTATGACATGGTAGGATTTCAGGAAGTAATGAAATACGGACGGTCTTCAGGAATAAACCTTGGGCGCCTTGATGTGGTAAAACACGCAGAGAGTTATGGTGCTAAAGGTTTCCTTGTAAAAGATGCTGCAGACCTTGAAATAGTCATGAAAAAAGCAATGAATATTGCTGGCCCGGTTATCGTAGATATCCCAATTGATTACAGAGACAATATCGCGTTGGGGAAAATGGTAGTTAATAATTCAATTTAAAATGTTTATGAAGAACGAAAACAAAAATACAGGCGCGCTATACCAGGTTTCTATAATGAACGCATTATTGGAAGGAATATATGAGGGTAACACTACGATTAAAGAAATAGCAAAACATGGAGATTTTGGCTTGGGAACATTTAATCAGCTGGATGGTGAACTGATCGCCTTCGATGGCCACTTTTATCAGATGCGCGCCGATGGGTCGTCAGTATTGGCCGATGAAAACCTGAAAGTGCCCTTCGGGGCAATTACCACTTTCAAGCCTGATTTCTCTTACCAGGTAGAGCAGCCGATCGATAAGAATGGTTTGGATGGCATTATTAAAAGTATGGTGTCCGGAGAAAACTTGTTTTACGCGATCTATGTTGAAGGCCATTTCAGAACCGTAAAAACACGCACAGTGTCTATTCAGCAAAAACCGTACAGACCTTTTACAGAAGTAGTGGAGGATCAAACGGAGTTTGATTTTAATAACCGTGATGGTTTTTTGGTGGGCTTCTTCTCTCCTTCTTATGTACAGGGAATAACCATAGCGGGTTATCATTTACATTTCCTTAGTAAAGACCGCCGCGGAGGAGGGCATGTGCTTGATTTTATTTTAGAAAAGGGAATTGTACGTTTGCAGGTATTGAGCGACTATCGTATTATTTTACCCCAGCAGGAAGATTTTAAACATGCCAGTTTGGGTGGAGATACCAGCGCTGCTATCGTGCAAACAGAAGGTTAGGGATCATCATCCTGTAGTTTTAACACCAGATGTATCAAATAAGTTTTGGGCAGGTTGCCGCCCAAAACTTATGTAATAACTGCCAGTTGATCACTAGCTTCTTTCAAACTTTCATCATTGATCCTGGTAAGGTAATTTTTTATAAGGAGAGCTCCAGTCTCTTTTGTGATCAGGTCGACGAAATAATTTGCTGATAGGTTTACCTGATCTGCGTACTAACGAACAGATGGCAAACCAATATTCTATGGTTTATCTGAATTGAAGTATTCATTCAGGAGGTCTTCAAAACTTTTGTATGATACCCTTATTCATATTTTCGCGGGTAATGAACTGCTTGTCATAAAAACGGATACAGTAACTGAGCATCAATTCAATATTACTTACAATCAGCATCGATCTAATTTGAAATTTTATATCATTTGCAATTTTGAACAAACTCTAAACGGAAATAAACCTTATAAGAATTATAAGCTGCCGGATTATTTGGAACAATCGGTTTAATATAATACCTTTGCTGCATGCCCTGCATTAAGGAATTTGATTACGACCAAAAACTCGAAATAGCCAGAAATCTTTTTTGGGAAAAAGGATATCATGCCACTTCTATGAATGATCTTGTAGATACCCTTAAACTAAATCGCAGCAGTATTTACGATACATACGGTAACAAACACAGTCTTTTTATCAAATGTCTGAACAGTTACATCCTGAAAAAGGAAGAAGAGTATAAAGCAGCGGGTAAAAAAGGGAACTCTCCTCTTGAAGCTGTCAATTTAATTATCAAAAGTGTAGTTAAAAATATGGTGCTGGAAGCAAAGACTTGCATGTCTGTAAAAACAACTTTTGAACTGGGAAAAACTGATAAAGAAACCCAGGGATTATTAAACCAGCAAGCTAAATCTTCTGTGAAATTATTTTCAGTTCTTTTACAGCAAGCCAAAGAGAAGGGTGAACTAGCAGAAAATAAAGATCCGGAAATGATTGCCCATTTTATTGTGACTTCTTTCAGCTCATTATGGAACGCAGATATCCTGTTCAAGGATAAAAAGCTAACCCAAAAATTGACTGACCATTTAATCAGTACCATCAATACCTAATATTTTTTTCTCCTATTAAAGAACGATCGGTTTAAATTAAACGCTTCATTGCCAACACAATAAATAACATATATAAAAATGACAGGATTAACAAACAAAGTAGTATTCATTACCGGCGCAAGTCGCGGTATTGGCGCAGCTATCGCAAACAGGTTTGCGGCAGAAGGTTCAAATGTAGTTTTCACTTACGCTAAATCTATCCATCGCGCTAAAGAACAGGAAGAAAAATTAAAGGATTTTGGGGTTAAAGTTATGGCTATTCAGGTAGACAGTGCCGATGCAACAGCGCTGCAAACTGCTATTTCAAATACGATCGATCAGTTTGGCCCCATAGACATCCTGGTCAATAACGCTGGAATCTGCCCGTCCGGAGATTTCTCAGATATCACCCTGAGCGACTTTGATGAGATTATGGATATCAATGTAAAAGCCGTTTTTGCTGCAAGCCATTCTGTGGTTAAAAATATGGCTGAAGGTGGACGTATCATTTCGATAGGCAGTAACCTGGCCGATTTCGCAGTATCAGGTGATACCATCCTCTATTCCATGAGTAAATCTGCTTTACAAGGCTTTACTAAAGGCTTAGCAAGAGCGCTTGGCCCTAAAAAGATTACTGTTAATCTCGTACAACCTGGTCCTATTAATACTGACATGAATCCTGCAGATGCACCTCTGGCAGATTTCCTAAGATCAAGAATGGCATTACCTGAGTATGGCAGTGCTGATGATATTGCTGGTTTGGTTGCTTTTCTGGCAAGCAGTGAAGGGAAGTATATAACCGGGGCTACCTTAACAATCGACGGAGGAATGAATGCGTAACCTATTTTTTTATCTAATAACGGAACGATCGATTTAATATAAGATACATGAAGAATAAAATAGCCTATATCGGTTGTATCAGCTTAATTGGTGTGATCAGCACAGAATTTGGTGTAATTGGAATACTTCCTCAAATTGCAGATTATTACCATATTACTATTGATAAAGCGGGGGTACTATTGAGTGCCTTTGCAATGGTTGCAGCTATTGCTGGCCCTTTCCTTACTATTTTTTCTTCCGGCATTAACCGGAAGAAACTAATGGCAATCAGTATGATGATATTTCTGGTGACCGGAATAGTCTCCTCTATGTCTCCCCCATTCTGGCTGTTAGTGCTGGTACGGCTATTACCTGCATTTTTACATCCTGCCCTGGTTTCTGCAGCAGTTGGTGCAGCTACAGCATCAGCAGACAAAAAAGATGCACACAAAATGATGGCCATCGTAATTGGTGGCGTAGGTATAGCCACCATTACCACTGTACCTTTTGCCACCTTTATTGCTGGTGTATTTAATAGCTGGCAGGCATCATTCCTGGTACAAACCGTTATCAGTATGATTGCCATTTTAGCCATATGTTTAGGCTTGCCATCATTGCCGGTAGAGGAAGAGAAATCTTATGGTACACAACTGAAAATATTAACCAAACCGTTATTTATAGCCAGCGCTGCTTTTACCTTTTTGATGAATGGTACGATGTTTACTACTTACAGTTATTTTGCAGATTATTTGGGTAAAATTAATGGAATGGCACCTAAAACAATTAGTTTGATGCTTCTGGTATTTGGAGTAACAGGCGTGTTAGGAAACTTTGTAGCCGGCAAAATGCTCAGTAAAAATGTCACCATCACTACTGCCAGCTTCCTCATAGGGTTAACATTAATTTCCATTCCAATTTATTATGCAGGTTCCATGTCTCCCTGGGTGATTGTACTCATCGCCATCTGGGGATTCTTTCACACCCCTTGTTTTTTGACGGGACAAGCATATATGATAGAAACAGCACCCGAAGCTCCTGAATTTGCTAATAGTATTTCTATCTCTTTTGGAAATCTGGGGATCTCTATTGGAACAGCGATCAGCGGATTATCTATCTCAAATTATGGCTTGCATAGTGCACCATGGATCATGTTATCATTTGGCAGTTTGGCGCTGATCACCCTCAGCATTAAGGAAATTATGGAAAAGAAATGATTACAAACAGAAAAGTAACGGCCGCCCTATTAATTGTCTTCTAGTGGTTTTTATTTACCTTTGCATCACCATGTCTGAAAAGGAAATTACTATTTAGCTAACTAAACAACTTCGTATTTTTATTCCAATAAAGGATAACGATGCCGCTCAAATTGCCGGGTTGTTCAAATGCCGTACAGTTTCCAGGGGTAATTACCTGCTTAAAGAAGGTCAATATGGGGATTTGTTCAAAGGAACAGATGAAGGCACGCCGAGCCAGGCATGGAGCAAGATCCAAGGCCAGCGGATTCTTTTTCACCCATGTAGACAACCACGTTGTTAATAATCCGTGGTGAAAAACACTTGTTCGAGATTTGTACTGCCGTATAACTATACAAAACCAAATGCAAGTCGTATAGTATTCGTATTGAAGCCGTACCATGCTTACCACAACTATACCTTAAACTTACCACTAAATTACCTATACGGTATATTAGTGGTAAGTTTAAGGTATAGTTGTGGTAAGTTTGGGGTAAACATGGTACGGCTTCAATACAGCTTAAGTATGAATAACCTATGACTTCTGGCAGAACAAGAACAGTGTACGACCAAAACTCCTACTACATAGGAATAAATCATTGGAAAGCAGCTTGATCATTCGTATATATTAATTTAAGGGTTACCTGTTGAATTTCAGGTATCATAATGCCCTATGGATAAATCCCTGTGTAGGAGGTGAAGAGATAGAAATTAGTCAGTTTTTACAGATGGTATCAATAAAAAACCAGGGTGCCCCATATGGAAGGGCACCACTACAGACATTTACTTATTTGCCACTAAATTAGGCAGATATCTTAAACGTTTAGTTTGATGATGTAAAGTTCCCGGGGAGCGTCCCTGCTATTCTATTTAGATTTAAGTATCTCTACTTTTTCTTTTTCACTTTCAAGCAATCGCGCCCATAAAGTTTCTTTTTCAGCATACAATCCCTTTATTTCCTCTAACTGTTCGAATACCTTATCTAAGGGATTAAAATTACATTTATAATTCTCCGCATAGGATATATCTTCGATGGTAGGGCCAGCGTGTACTACTGTATGGTCATAATTGTTCTGAATGTTACTGATTGCAGTTTCCTCATCAAAATTTTTGATCGCTTCTGCCGGAACTTTTAAGACCCTGGCAATTTCAGCGAGCAGCTCATCTTCAATTTTTTCTTTAGATTCTAAAAGGGAAATTCTTTTCTGGTTCCAGTCATCCCCTAACTCGTAGGCCAGGGTTTCCTGTTTAATTCCCAGCATTTCACGGAAACGTTTTACATTTTTTCCTTCATGAATTTTTTTCGGACGGTTTGTAATAGTACTCATACTGATTTTTTTAGTACCCAAATGTAATAAATCATTTCGCACATTTGATATAATTAAAACGATTTTTTCTTTATTAATGGGATAAAATATTCTCTAAATGAATAAATAACTCTGATCATTAGATTGAATAGAATACTTAACACAGGTCAATTTGAGCAGATAAAATTATCAAAATAAATAGTCGGAATCAATACAAATGCAGATGATGATAAATAAAATTATTGGTTATACCATGGGGGTTATCAATCGCAGTAACCGAAAGATCCCCTTCATTGTCCCCTATTCGGCCATTTTAAATAAAAAACAAACTGCCATCAGGTCATTTATTAGTTTTAAGGACTTAACCACTGAAGAGTTTGGATTAACTGACGATCAGGTATTACTTCACTCTTTTAGCGAAAAATTTAATCTGCTGCTGGGCTTAAAGCCATCCATGATCATCGATGACCCTATCTATACAGAAGATTTAAAAGGGATAAAAAATGTGGAAATAGCTTTTACGTACTGGAAACAAATGATTTCCATTTTAAAAGATCAGTCCTATCTGCACTATTATTGGTTTACTAAAAAGATAGACTATCAGGTCAAACCCAAAAAGCACAGGATGCGCCGTATTTATTTTAGTGATCAAAAAATTATCTTTAAACTGATGGTAATTGAAAGAACACATCATTATTCTATCCAATGCAAAGCCTATTTAAATGATGTCAATGTATCGGTACAAGCTTTGTTTCCTCCTCGTCATCCTTTCTTTATCTCCCTTAAACAAGATCATTACCTGCACTATTTATTTTCCTCTTTAGAGGAAGCAGCAGCTATCAGTGAATTTGTAGAATGGAACTATAACAGGAGGATCAGTAAAGATCATTTCGAAACTTTTAAAAGAACCATACTGCTGCCTTTAGCAAATGTTATTGCTGTTGAATATCAATAGCAGACTCCTAATCATTCATAAAAATTGGTAAAGAATAGGTTAATAGTATGATTCTTCGGGAGAACTGGTATATTTGACCCAATTATGGGTTACGCAAAAGAAAGAGGAAAGCTTGAAAAGCTATTGGTAAAAGTTGTTGGTCTAACGGTTTACAGTGATAAAAACTTAGTTATTCTTGATGATAGCCATGAAAAATATTCACATACGATCAGGATCTTAAAAAATAAAGAACCTGATACTTATATGGATCTTTATAAAAATGAATTACAGGAAGTAAAAGAAGGTAAAAAAGCACTTAAAGAAAGTGATTCAGATGAAACACGTCAGACTGCCTTTGTCGCTTATAAAGATATTGTAAAACGTGCTTTAGAAAAAACTATTAATACTACAAACGAGTCTTTATAAGTAAAGACCACTATAGTAGACGATGTCATAAGCAGTAAGGATTAACACATTTCCCGATCTGTTTATTTCAATTTTTTTTGAAAACGCTTCTGGATTAAGAGGCGTTTTTTGCGTTTAGCAGTTTTACCCGAACAGATGGTTTTGCCGCTGCTCCCGTTAAGCCAATCACTACCAGGAGATAAAATCAATGTCGCCTCCCTTATCCCGGCTGTGCAATATTCACTCTTCAAAAATTACCTGTAACCTCTTTATAAATAAATTTCATTTTCACATAAGGGTAAATGAATGGTGGGGTGTTTTAGTAGCATATGGAAATATCGTATAGAACTGTAATTGTAAAACAATGCTTACCCTAATTGACCGAAATTTTGGATTTGAATAACGAACAGCTGATTCCCCTACTGCTTTCTGGTGACGTATCGACGTTCAAGAGCGTTTATCAGCATTTTTTAAAGCCGCTGCATGTATATGCGATCACTATGCTTAAAGATGAAGATGTGGCAAAGGGAATGGTGCAGAATATATTTTTAAAGCTCTGGGAACGCAAAAGTACGCTGAGTTTTACCGGATCGATACAAGCCTACCTTTATGGAGCGGTCTATCATGAATGCCTCAATTATTTAAGGCATGAAAAAGTAAAGATTAATCATCAGGATCATATTTTATATACCATGAGCAATAAAAATGACGCTGGAAACGGAATGGAACTGCTTGATCTGAAAGAGAAATTGCAGCAGGCACTGAATGAGCTGCCGGAAAGATGCCGTACTATATTTCAGCTGAGCAGGTTTGAAGAGTTAAAATATCAGGAAATAGCCAATGAGCTGGATATTTCCATTAAAACCGTAGAAGCACAAATGGGCAAAGCCTTAAGGATACTGAGGGTTAAGCTGGTAGATTTTCTTCCTGTAATTATCTGGTTAACCAGTTACCACAATATCATATTTAAATAGAAAACGATGGACGAGTTATTAGCAAAATATATGTTGGGTGAAGCTACAGCTGCAGAAATTGAAGTTGTAGATCAATGGGTGTTTGCCAGTGAAGATAATCTGCAATACTTTACCCACTTTAAACTGATCTGGGAAGCCAGCAGAGGCTTAAAGATTGAAAGCAACCTGGATATAGAGGAATCATGGGCTGAATTTAAACAGCTAACCCAGAAAAAAAATCAGCCGGTGGTGATGAGGCCGCTAACTGCCTACAGGGAATGGATGAACATTGCGGCAGTATTAATTGCAATTTTGGGTGTGATGGGATTGTTTTATACTTTCCTTCATCAGGGAAACCCAAAGATGATTACCCTTCAAACCTATCATTCAGTACGGGTTGATACCTTATCTGATGGTTCAGTAATTACCTTAAATAAAAACTCAGTACTATCTTATCCTGAGAAGTTTAAGGGAGGAACAAGAGAAATAAGGCTTGCCAGTGGTGAAGCGTTTTTCAGCATTGCACACAATAGAGCTCAGCCATTTATTATTCATATCAATGATGCGATAGTGAAGGTAGTCGGCACTTCTTTTAATATTAAAAACAACAGCTCAAGAGCAGAAATAATTGTGGAGACCGGCATCGTTCAGGTGATCCATCAAAAAGTAGTGGTAAGGCTTAAACCGAAAGAAAAAGCCGATATAGATTATCATTCTGGCAAAATCATCAAGGGTTCGAATACCGATATTTTATATAATTATTACCGCACAAAGGAATTGGTGGCCAATAAAACACCGCTTTGGCGTGTAGTGCAGGTTATCCAGGAAATTTATCATGTAAAAATTGTGATTGCAGATAAAATGGTGGCTAACCGTTTATTGACTACCACATTTAAAGTAGATTCTCTGGACAAGATCCTGCATGTAATCAGTGAAACATTTAATGTCCGTATTGTTTATCAGCCACACCGGATCGTTATTCTGTAGAAAAAACTCAATGAGATATAAAGTATGTATTATTTGCTTCATCACATTAGCCATAGGCTTGGTAACCGAAGGTACTATGGCACAAAGCAATCTGGACAAGCTGGTTACAGTCCATGTAAAACAGGTTAAACTGTCAGCCCTGCTGACTTCAATTGGGAAAAAAGGTGATTTTTACTTTTCCTACAGCAGCGACCAGATCAGGGCAGACAGTTTGGTGAGCGTCTCCGTTGTAGATAAACCGGTAAGAACTCTATTGGACGGGTTATTTAATGGAAATGTTGATTATAAAGAATCACCCGGATATATTATTCTTCGCCCTGCGCCAAAAAGGCTCACTTTAAAACCCGATACCAGTTATGGAAAAGATTACAATTACTATATCAGTGGTTATGTAATAGATGACCATACTGGTCTTCCTATTTCAAATGCGAGTGTTTATGAAAAGAGACTGCTCGTATCCACACTGACCAATGATAAAGGCTTTTTTAGCCTCAGGATTAAAAGTGACGGGCAGGTTATCCTTACCGTTAGTAAAGAATTTTATAAAGATTCCAGCGTTAGTTTTTTAAATGATGTAACCATATCCTTAAGGAATAATAATGTTTATTACAACACAGACACGACCTCGGACAGGGCTGAAAGAAATTGGCTGGGGCGATTATTTATTTCGTCGAAACAGCATAAGCAAAATATCAATTTAGGCGGTTTTATGGCCTCCGTTCCCTTTCAAACATCTTTCGTCCCGGGTTTAAGTACACATGGAATGATGAGCAGCCAGGTGGTGAACCATTATTCAATCAACTTATTGGGAGGTTATACTGCCGGACTGGATGGAATAGAGTTTGGAGGCTTGTTCAATATCAATAAACAAGACGTTAAATATTTGCAATTGGCAGGCCTTTTTAACGTAGTTGGCGGAAACTTTGAAGGTGTTCAGCTTGCAGGAATTGGCAATACGGTTTTAAAAAAGGTAAATGGCTTGCAGGCTGCAGGTGTATACAATGTGGCTAAAGACACGGTTAAAGGGGTTCAGCTGGCTGGGATCTTTAATCAATCTAAGGTGATGAAAGGTATATCGATTAGCCCGGTTAATATCACGGATACGCTAAATGGTTTTGCTATAGGGCTGGTCAACCTGTCAAAGAACGGCTACCGTAAGATCCTTGTTTATTCAAATGAGATCACACCGGTCAATGCTGCGTTTAAAACCGGTAATGCCAAGTTATATACTGTACTTTCAGCTGGCGCGAACTTTACCAATGAGGTGAAATTTTACAGCTTTGGTTTGGGTCTTGGTCATGATTTTAGCTTAAACAACCGATGTTTCCTGTCTGCAGAACTCGCTACACAATTCCTGCAATCAGAGCATTGGAAAAATTCACATGAAATATATAAATTGAGTACGCTGCTGAATGTTAAGGCAGGTACCCGGTTATCTTTATTTGCTGGCCCTTCCCTTAACTTTTACCATGAAAATAAAAATGCGGTGAACGAAGAACTGCAGATCACCAAAAATGGAACAGGACTGATCAAATTAGGAAATGGGAACAATTGGATCGGCTGGAGCGCAGGCATTGCATTTTGATAAAGGTTAATGTGATCAGCAGCTCCGAATTCATCAGAGCTGCTGATCACATTAACCTACAAATTCCCTGATACTAATCAATAGTTCTTCAGGTCTTTCTTCAGAGATATAGTGGCCGCAATTTGGAATATTGATTTCTTTCACTTTATTTTTGGATACTTTATTCATCGCCCTGGCCACATTTAATCCCTGAGACTGCGTTGCACCAATGGCTAATATTGGCAGGGTTAATTGCTTTTTATAGTCCAGATTTTGTTTGGCACTGTGCGAAAATTCCCGATAATAGGCAAAACCATTGCTCAGCACTTCTTTCCCTTTATAAGCCTGATAATAGACTTCAATATCATCGCCATTAATGGCATCTTTAACAACAGATTTATTGGTGAAGTACCAGGTGAAATATTCTTTTTCTTTGCCTTCCAGCAGAAACTCGGGAATGTCATGTACGGCATGGAAATAAAACTGCCAGATCTTACCTGCATTGGCTGGTAAAAAGACTTCATCTGGCATTAAACCCGGTAT
>Ga0233344_1000065_pt1 | contig 20814 bp, 17 predicted proteins | sample GEONDECOMP281_FD_180697 | JGI IMG/M metagenome (GOLD analysis project Ga0233344, IMG submission 180697) | Leaf litter microbial communities from Shasta-Trinity National Forest, California, United States - GEON-DECOMP-281 | ecosystem: Environmental > Terrestrial > Plant litter > Unclassified...
GGTGGAGGCTCTGCTGATGCAGCTTTTTTAATCAAACTATTAAATGAGAAATTCAAACTCGGCTTATCCGTAGTGCAAATGGAAGGTTATGCACGGGTATTGGGTGCCGACTGTGCTTTTTTTATAGCAAACAATCCTGTTTATGCTGGTGGCAGGGGAGATCAGTTTTCTCCGCTTAACATAGATTTATCATCTTACTTCCTCGTTCTGGTAAAACCTCCAATCCATGTATCAACTGCAGCTGCTTTTGCCGGGTTAAAACCTGCTATTCCTCTGGTTCGAATCAAAGAATTGATACATTTGCCATTAAAAGAGTGGAAAGGCCGTCTGAAAAATGATTTTGAGGAAACGATTTTCTTAAAATATCCTCAGATTTCAGCCATAAAGAGTCAGCTTTATCATGCCGGTGCAACATTTGTGCTAATGAGCGGTAGTGGCTCCAGTGTTTTTGCGATATTTGAACATGCGGTTGCCCTGCCGGAATTAGAGAAAGACAACAGGGTGTTTTATAACATTTAGAATTTTATGGAGATCAACTTAACACGTAAGAATAATAAATTTAATTTCGAAGCCGTGAATTCAGTGGGACAAACGGTAGAGCTTGATGCAAATCCAGCTATTGGTGGAGAAGGTAAAGGTTTCAGACCAATGGAAATGCTGCTGGTAGGTTTAGGCGGCTGCAGTGGAATTGATATGATCAATGTGCTGACTAAGCAAAAGGAACCACTGGATGATGTTAAAATTAAGATCACTGCTACCCGTAAAGATGAGGAGGTGCCTGCAATATTTGAAGTTATCGATATTCACTTTGATTTGTATGGAGCGTTAAATGTGCAAAAGGTAGAGCGCGCACTGGATCTTACTTTTGATAAGTACTGTTCGGTTTCTAATATTATTGGCCGTTCTGCTACGATTAAATTTTCTTACACTATTCACGATTAGTAAATAACAGCTTAATAAAATATTTGCAGCCTCTTTTCCATAGCGGAAAAGAGGCTTTGCTTTTTAGCTGATATATTCCCTGTCTTCTGCGCTCAATGTATCTTTTCTATCTTCCTCTGGTTTCTGGTCAGCATGATCGGTGTGGTCATCAAATTTGTCGTCATAAGTGGTCACCACTGTTTTCGGGCGACCAGCCAGATAGCCTAAAATGAACCCGGCAAAAGTACATACCCCAACAGCCAGTAATTTTGAAACCTCGGCTTTGCCGAAAATAAAGTCGAACTCAACAGCATCAGTGTTCATCATTAAGAATATGGTAATCAGAACTGTGAAGATGATGATCAGGATGGTTTTAGTGCGCATAGGTTAAAAAGTATAATTTACGGTTACCTCAAATATAGGATTCTGGTGGTATTCTGCGTTTACAAATACAAATCTTGTTCCTAAATCCAGTACCGGTGAATAGCGAAATACATTCATGTTGCTGTGCAGTTCAAGTCCATAGGTTTTAGGCTGCCCCATGTTGGTGTTGATACCGATGTTCTCATAATCGCAAAACACGCCTCCCCTCACATTTCGGATATAGGCCAGTGGTCCGATCTCTGCATCGGGAAAGGAAATTGGAAAACGGTAGTTCAGGAGCAGCGTATTTTTAAGCTTACTGGTCGCCTGTATGTTGTTGTAGCCGTAAACGGTGCTAATGGCATTGGTGTAGATCCTGATGCCTGAAGATTCCTGATAATTGAAGTTGGCCAGGAAAGTATGGTTCTTTGCCAGTCCGGGGAAATAGAAAAAGCCTTCAGTAGCAAAAAGGTTGCCGCTGAGCTTTTGGTCAAAAGGCTGACTGAGGTAGGTCAGCCTCACTACCTGTGCCCATTTTGGCGCAATATCTCTTTCGGAGGTGGTGATACTGTGAGAAAAGGTAAAACTGCTTTCCAGGGGGAGGCTAATTGTAGTGATATAGTTGGCTGGCATATTTTGCGCATCATATCTTTTGGTATAGCTTGTTCCCGCATCCAGGTTGAAAGAGAAATTATGATTTTCTGCAGTAAGGCTTACCGGTATCTCTGCCTGAAGCTGGATATAGTTCTCTCTAAAATCTCCCTGCTGAATTCCATTTCTGGTTTCATAAAATGTTCTCCGCGGGCGGTTGATGAAATTTAAATCAAAAATGGGATACAGGCTTTTAAAACTGATGCCGGCATTGTACTGAAATCTTTTGAGGTCGCTCATATAGTTTACGCCTGCAAAGGAATCAAAAGTGTTCAGTAAATTATTTGACTTGAGCTGAAGGCCGCCCTGCTGATCATTTTCTATCACAGGAATCACGCTGTGAAAATTAAACAGGTGACCCAGCTTTTTATAGGGGGTAGAGGTGAAGGTAGTATCAGGGATCTTTGCAAATACATTGCCCGTGTTTTCCTGTTTTTCTGCGGCTGCACCAAAATAGACAAAATTGTTTTTTCCTGTTTTTGCAGGATTGATCCTGGCTTTTGTTACTTCATAACCGAAAAGGTTGAAGTTATTGAACAGGATGCTGTCTGTACCCGGTATTTTTGAAACGTTAAAAGCGCCGTATTTTGAGGCGCTAAGCGCGCTTATTTTTCCAGAATGAACATCTACTTCGTAAATGTTGTCTATGCCGCTGTAATGCGCGTTAAATGCGATCTCTGAGTTAATGAATACCGGCCTGCTTAACTGCTGCGGAGTTTCTTTAATTATTTTTTTCGCTCTGTCTTTCTCATCTACCGTCCAAAGTGCTTTTCCTGATTCAGAAACGCTTATGTAAGTGATGGTTGAGCCGCTGCTGTTAAACGATGGTGTTTGTATCAGCAGGTTTTCCGGATTGGGCAAACTGCGGATGGTCTTTCCGGTAGCCGCATCCATCACGATCAGCTGTACTTTGTTGCTCAGGTTGATCTCCACGGCAGCAATCTTTGATCCGTCGGCCGATAGGGTAGGGGAGAAGATCCTTGATCTTGCGCTTAGTTTTCTCACCTTTCCGGTTTTGATATCGTACCTGCAAACTACACTGTAACTCCTTTGCTGAAACCTGGGATCGAAACGAACCTCGTCCCAAACGATCGTGCCATTGGCATAACTGAACCAGGGCTGTTCCTGCTGACCAATTCCCTGCAGTCTGGTTTCGTTTTTATTTTTGTCGATCAGCACCAATGCAGCGGGTTCAGTCTTGCTTTGCTTCAATACCAGGATTTTTCCATCGGGCATCATGGACGGGAGGTAATAATTGGTTTCATATTTAGCCTGCCGGTTCAGTGCAGGGTAAGTTTCGGCAGGAGTGAGGCTGGCTTGTTTTTCCCAGTCTTCCCGCATTTTTACATTGATGTATTCGTACCATTCCTTTCCGGTTTTGCCGCTGAATTTCTTCATGCTTTTAGCAAGCGGGTAAAGACGGAACGGATGTTTCCTGAGGTCTGTCAGCACGCTATCGATGACGTACTTTCCTGCAGCCTCGCGCAGGTGAGAAGTGATCAGGTAGCCCAGCTGATAATAACCCGGTGTAACGTCTTTCTCAGAGCCGAAATTCGACTTGCTGTAGGAGTAGTTTTTACCATTTAGCAAGGCTGTTCTGTAGGGCATGATCCAGCTGGGCTGGCGTCCGCGGCCGGCATGGGTAAGAGAGGTTTCGTTGCTCACGGCATCCCCTTCAAAGAACCATAAAGGGATGCTTGCACCCATCAGTGCAAAGTATACTTCCTGGGGAAAAGGGTTAGGCCTTCCATTGGTTAGATTCTCGAACTGGGCAACATGGCGAAGCTCATGTACAGCGAGGTTATTAAGCCAGTCCTGACTGTCGAAGGATTGGGGTGGGGTAGTATAGAATTCTGATTTTTTAGGGGCAAGCTGAACAAAGCCATTGGCCACTACTCCGCGGTCCTGAAGCAGGATAGGGAAGTTTGTTTTTTTAACGCCGAGGCTCTTGCCAACAAGCGGGAAGATGTAACGTATGGTCCCAGCCATTCGCTGGGCTTCGGTTTCCATTTCAGTAGGATAGATAATCGTAAATCCTGATGTTTTAATTTGTCTCCATTTTACATTAAATGGGTTCTGATAAGCATCAAAAACCTGGGCATATGTTTTATCTGATATAAAGATTAAGGTGGATAAAAACAATACACTGATTATTAAGATTTTATTACGTAGAATTTTATACATATTTCTCCAATACTAAAATTGTTAGTTTTTTAAAGAATTGGAATTTGACTTTATATCTTGTCATAGATTATATGAATGGTATTAATTTATTGATTTTGAAAAACTTATAATTTATTTATTTTAGGACTGAAATCCCGTTTTTTGCTTTTATGAGGTTATTTTTCAATAGTTTTCCGGTCTTATTGAGCCCATCTTTTTCTTGCTTTTTTGCCATGATGAAGATAAACTATTTTGCTGCAAAATAAGCATAATAAATTGTTGTTGCCTCATAAAGATGCAGGGTCTTAAAGCAGGCTGAAACAGGATTTGATAAAGGATATACAGCTAATGCCGGGTTATAGATTTCGGGAAGTAATCGTCTGTTTCATTGAAGAGATAAGGTGTGATGATGCGGTTAAATGAGCGGGCATCCCCTACTCCTTTTCAGGAAAATCAGCTTCTGCTGACGCGTTTTTTATATACGGGATATAAAAATACAGCGCCTAAGATGAGGCCTGATCCCAGGTAAAATCCGGTAGACATTGCCTCTTTATGACCAAAGAAAATGAAGGCGAGAATGATGCCATATACCGGTTCAAGGTTACTGATCAGGGCTACCCGAAATGCGGATAGGGTGCGCATGACTGATACCCCTGCAATGTAGGCCAGGGCAGTGCAGATCGTACCCAGGATCAGGAGATAGATCCAGTCTGACGTACTTAAATTGAAGTGCTCCTGAAGCAGGCTTTGATCAAATAAACGATAGATTGTGATCCAGATAAATGCACCCGAAAGCTCATAGAAACCAATTACCCTGGCATCACTTTTTTGTGCCAGATTAGAGTTGATAATAGAAAATAAACTAGAGGCTACAGCTGCCGATAGCCCAAAGATAATGCCTTCGGTATAGTTGGATTCAAACTTAAAGATCAGGTAAATTCCAAGGATGATGACCAGACCGATAATGATATCTCCGGCCTGAATAGCTGTCCTTTTAATCAGGGGTTCCAGGATAGCCGTGAACAATGTAAAGGAAGACAGGCATACCAGTGTAACCGATACTGTGGATACTTTGATCGCATGGAAGAATAAGATCCAGTGCAGGGCCACAATACTGCCTGTAAAGAAGAATTGAAGAAACTCCCTGGTAGTTACTTTAAGGCTTAACCCACTGATTTTAAAATAAACGAAGAGTGTGAGACTGGCTATTAACACCCTATACCATACCATTTGTACCGCATCGATAGAGATCAGCGCACCCAATATGCCTGTAAATCCCCAAATGAAAACGGTGAAATGCAGGATGAGCAGGTTTTTATTAACAGAGGTTGAGGCGTTACTGGTCATTATTTTGGTGCTTTCTTCAGCAGATACAGGCCCAATATTCCAAAGAATATCGTAGGGATCAGTACTGCCAGAAGGGGTGGAATGCCTCCTTTTATAGAGAACATCTTGGCAAATTGGTTCACAACAATATAGGCAAAACTTAAAAATATTCCTATTCCTAACGGTAACCCAACGCCGCCCCGCACTTTCCGTGAGGAGAGTGCGACGCCAATTAAGGTAAGTACAAAAGCAGATAATGGCTGTAACCAGCGTTTATATTGTTCAAACAATAAGTCGTTCCAAATGCCTGTGCCCCTGATCTTTTCTTTCCTGATCTTATCAGATAACTCTTTATTAGTTAGGTTTTCAAAGACGTTTTCATAGGCCGAAAAATCATCAGGACGCATGTCCAGTACAGTATCTTTTTCTTTGCCCATACCTTTTACCATCGTCTCTTTCAGACCCTGGATGTACCTTACAGAGTAGTTGGTGATCTTCCAGCTGTGCTTTACAGAATCCCATTTGATCTGGTCGGCAATTAGCTTTTTAGTGAGCACATCTCCCTTAAAGTTATCCAGTGAAAAGCGGTAGCCCGACTTAGATTTATTGTCGAAACTCTCCATATAGATATACGTATTGGCATCCAGCTTCATATGAATATTACTCTTGCTGGATGGGTCGTTCTTCTTTACATAGGTATTTTCAAAGCTGTTTTTAAGCTGGTTGGTATAAGGCAGAATGAATAAATTAGAGCCCAGATTGGCTGCAAAAATAATAAAGGCAGATACAAAATAAGGCAGGAGGAAGCGGTTAAAGCTTACGCCACCGCTTAAAATAGGCACGATCTCGGTCTGGTCAGCCATCTTTGCCGTAAAAAAGATCACCGCAATAAAGTTAATTAAGGGCGATAGCATGTTCACATAGAAAGGGATAGATCCTGCATAATACAGGGATATCACTTGCCAGAAGGTGAGGTTGTTACCCAGAAAATCATCCAGTTTCTCCGACAGATCAAAAATAACGATAATGACCACAAACACAGTTAGCGTATAAACAAACGTACCAAGGTACTTGCCTATAATATACCGGTCTATGATCTTTAATCTGCTTTTGAAAATATTCATTTATAATTTATTCCCTAATATAGTCACCATTTTATTCTTCCACGCGTTAAACTCTCCGCTAATGATCTTTTCACGGGCCTGTTTAACCAGCCACATATAAAAATGAAGATTATGAAGCGTAGCAATTTGAGCGCCCAGCATCTCTTTAGAGTGCATTAAATGCCTTAAATAAGCTTTAGAGTAAACTTTGTCTGCATAAAGATCACTTTCTGCATCAATTGGTGAAAAATCATCTGCCCACTTTTTATTGCCGATATTGATGATGCCGTTTCTGGTAAAAAGCATTCCGTTTCTTGCATTTCTGGTCGGCATTACACAGTCAAACATGTCAATACCTAACGCTATATTCTCTAAAATATTGATAGGAGTACCCACGCCCATCAGGTAACGCGGCTTTTCTACCGGCAGAATATTACATACTACTTCTGTCATGGCATACATTTCCTCTGCTGGTTCCCCAACAGAAAGACCTCCAATTGCATTTCCTTCGCGGTCCATTTTAGCGATAAACTCAGCAGATTTCATCCTCAGATCTTTGTAAACCGAGCCCTGTACGATAGGGAAAAGGGTTTGGTCGAACCCGTATTTAGGTTCCGTAGTGTCAAAGCGGGTGCAGCATCTTTTTAACCAGCGGTGGGTCATGTTGATCGAGTTTGCTGCATATTTATAATCACACGGATAGGGGGTACATTCATCAAAAGCCATGATGATATCGGCTCCAATGGTACGCTGAATATCCATTGCATACTCGGGACTAAATAAGTGTTTTGAACCGTCAATATGCGAACGAAAGGTTACCCCTTCTTCTTTTATCTTGTTCACCTTACTTAAAGAATATACCTGGTAACCCCCGCTATCTGTTAAAATAGGCCGGTCCCAGCCAATAAATTTATGTAAACCTCCGGCACCTTCAATGATATCCAGTCCTGGTCTAAGGTATAAATGGTAGGTATTACCCAAAATAATTTTTGCATCGATATCATTTTCAAGTTCCCGCTGATGGACTGCTTTTACTGTTCCTGCAGTTCCAACAGGCATAAAAATAGGGGTTTGAATCTCGCCATGTGCCGTTGTAACTGTCCCGGCTCTTGCTTTAGACTGGCTATCGTTAGCCTGTAAGGTAAATTTCATATGGTATGTACGCTTTGCAAAAAATCTCGGCAAAAGTAGGAAAAAAGGCCCGGTTTACCGCTTAAATTTTTTATCAACATAAAGGTACATTACAGATTAAAAATCAGAAATTTGACCACTTTCAAAAATACCATCGTGGAATTAACCTTATTAGAGAGTTGCCTGCTGGGCGCTCTTATTTTTTGTTTTGCCGTTCAGCTGTATTTCAGCCTCTTTGTACATTTAAAACTGGCTCTTGTTAAAGTAGAAGAGATCCCTTCACAGGCGCGAAATCCTATTAGTGTAGTGATTTGCGCGCGCAATGAGGCAGAGAACCTGACTCAGTTTTTACCTGTTGTACTGGAGCAAAACTATCCTGATTTTGAAGTTATTGTGGTGAACGACCGCTCCTGGGATAAAACCAGGATAGTTTTAGAAGCATTTGCCGAACAGTATAAACATTTGAAAATCGTTACCGTGAGTGACGGCGGCAAGTTCATTGCCGGTAAAAAGTTTGCCGTTACCATGGGTATTAAAGCTGCGGTAAATGAATGGCTTGTATTTACCGATGCAGATTGTGTACCTGCATCTGATCAGTGGCTGATGGGGATGCAGCAGCCAGAAAACGAAGCTACTGCTATCGTACTGGGTTATTCTCCTTATCTCCGTAAACGCGGATTGCTGAACAGCCTGATTCGTTTTGAAACTTTTTTTACAGCGGTAAATTATCTTGCCTATGCGCTAAAAGGAATGCCTTATATGGGTGTGGGCAGAAATATGGCTTATAAGAAATCGCTGTTTATGAACAATAAGGGCTTTGCTGCACACATGCATATCCCTTCAGGAGATGATGACCTGTTTATAAATGCACATGCCAATAGCAGTAATACAGCCATCCGGATTAACCAGCATGCACATGTTTGGTCTAAACCCAATATTACTTTTTTAGATTACCTGCGACAAAAGAAGAGACATTTTGGTGCCGGTAAATTCTATAAGTCAAAGCATAAGTTTATATTATCTGTACAGATCATCTTTCAGTTTCTGTTCTATATCCTATTTATAGCCTTATTGTTCTTTAAACCCGCTGTATACATTGCAGGGGGCATTTTTTTACTTAGTCTGATCATTAGAAGTTTTATTTATCCGCGTTTACTTAAACGTTTAAACTATGCCGGTTTAAGGTGGTGGTTTCCGCTTCTGGATATTCTACTGTTCATTTTTTTAGTGTTTAATGGCATTCTGTCTATATTTGTCAAAAAAGTAAAGTGGAAATAAGCTCAGCCCTCATTCAAAAGTATTTTAAAAACCTTAGTGAAGATCAGATCTCAAAGTTTGATCAGCTCTATGATCTTTATAGTTTCTGGAATGCGCAGATCAATGTGATCTCCAGAAAAGATATTGAAGAATTGTATGAACGTCATATCCTGCATTCTCTGGGGATAGCTAAGTTTTGCTCTTTTAAACCGGGAGAGAAGGTGTTAGACGTAGGGACAGGCGGTGGTTTTCCAGGTATTCCTTTGGCTATTCTATTTCCGGAAACGCAGTTTCATCTGGTAGATTCTATTGGTAAAAAGATAAAAGTGGTGAATGAAGTAGCTTCAGCTTTGGGCTTAACTAATGTAAAAGCTTCTCATTTGAGAGCAGAGCAGGTAGATGATAAATATGATTTTGTGGTATCAAGAGCCGTAACCCGACTGATAGATTTTTATCCATGGATCAAAGATAAGTTCAATAAGAACTCAAAAAATGCAATTGCTAACGGCATTTTGTATTTAAAAGGGGGAGAGCTGACAGAGGAGATAAAAGAGTCGAGGTTAAAAGCAGAACTTTATCCTTTGTCCTCCTATTTTGAAGAAGATTTCTTTGAAACGAAATACGTGGTTTATATTCCGCAATAAATTTTCTTAAAATAGTTATTTTCTCCGGGTTAAGTATTAAGTTAGCCCATGAGTTTAATTCACCAGATTGCCCTTACCCTAATCAAAGGGGTAGGCCATGTTACAGCAAAAAACTTACTGACCAGCTTTGTAAGTCCTGAAGCTGTTTTTGCTGCCAGCAGAGAACAGCTGCTTCAAATTGATGGTATTGGTCATCAGATGGCCAGCCAGATTCTTTCTACCAATGCACTAGTTCTTGCAGAAGAACAGCTCAAATTCCTTGAAAAGTACCGTATTGAAGTGCTTTTTTATACGGATACCCGTTACCCTCAGCGGTTAAAGCAATGTTATGATGCCCCTGTTTTATTGTATTACAGGGGTACGGCCAATTTAAATCATCCCCGGATTGTGAGTATCGTAGGCACAAGGATGGCTACACCCTATGGTTTAATGCTCTGTGGGCAACTGGCCGAAACCCTGCAGCACTATGATGTATTAATTGTTAGCGGCCTCGCCTATGGGATTGATATTACTGCTCATCGGCAAAGTTTGTTGTATGGTATTCCTACGGTTGGCGTATTGGGGCATGGTCTCGACAGACTCTATCCTGCGGCGCACCGGCAAACAGCAAATGAGATGCTTAAAAATGGTGGATTATTAACCGAATTCCCCTTAAACACCAACCCCGATAAGGAGAATTTCCCTAAGCGTAACCGCATTATTGCGGGGATTGCAGATGTAACTATAGTAGTGGAGGCCGCGCTGAAAGGAGGTGCGCTGATCACTGCCGAGATTGCCGGTTCTTATAGCAGGGATGTATATGCCTTTCCCGGCAGAACAACCAATCAGTACTCACAGGGATGCAATTTCCTGATTAAAACCAATAGGGCAGGACTGATCAATCATCCGCGGGACCTGGCTTATTACATGGGCTGGGATGCTGTTGCTCCGAAAGCTGCGGGGCAGCAGACCATGATCGCTTTGGACCTTTCTGTCCAGGAATCAACAGTAGTTGAACTGTTGAAACTGTCTCCATTGCGGATCGATGAGCTGGCCTTAAAAGCTAAAATCCAGCAAAGTAAACTGGCTATACACCTGCTCAATCTGGAGCTGAAAGGAATAATTATTACGCTTCCGGGTAAAATTTATCAGCTTATTTAGGCCTTATTCGCAATATTTTACCATATAATAGCTAGGTGATGTCTCGGTTGTCCCTGCTGTTTTAGAATAAAATTTTATCAGATCAATGAATTCAAAATTTGATTACGAATATATTATTTAAATAAAAATCTAGGAATCAAGTCGTACTTTTGTTTCATGTGGTATAACAATATATTAGAGACTATTGGGAACACTCCCCTGGTAAGATTAAACAACATTACGAAAGAAATTCCGGCAACGGTGCTGGCTAAAATTGAAGCTACAAACCCTGGTAACTCTATTAAAGACCGTATGGCGGTGAAAATGATCGAGGATGCTGAGAAGAGCGGTAAGCTGAAACCAGGCGGAACTATTATTGAAGGTACTTCCGGAAATACCGGGATGGGACTGGCTATGGCAGCGATCATCAAGGGATATAAATGTATTTTTACGACTACCGACAAACAGTCTAAAGAAAAGGTAGATGCTTTACGTGCTTTTGGTGCAGAAGTAATTGTATGTCCTACCAATGTTGAACCAGAAGATCCACGGTCATATTATTCAGTTTCTTCCCGTTTAGAACGCGAAGTTCCGAATTCATGGAAGCCAAATCAGTATGATAATCTTTCTAATAGTCTTGCACATTATGAACAAACAGGACCAGAGATATGGGCACAGACTGAAGGTAAAATCACCCACCTGGTGGTCGGTGTAGGTACTGGAGGAACGATATCTGGTACAGGAAAATATTTAAAAGAGCAGAATCCGAACATCAAAATATGGGGAATTGATACCTATGGATCTGTTTTTAAGAAATATAAAGAAACAGGGATCATGGATAAGAATGAGATCTATCCTTATATCACTGAGGGTATTGGAGAAGACTTTCTTCCTGCAAATGTAGATTTTGACCTGATTGATCTTTTTGAAAAGGTAACGGATAAGGATGCGGCATTGATGACGCGCGATATTGCTCGTAAGGAGGGAATCTTTGTAGGAAATTCTGCAGGTTCTGCCATTGCAGGGCTGTTGCAGCTGAAGGATAAACTGAAACCAGAAGATGTAGTGGTGGTGATTTTCCATGACCATGGAAGTCGCTATATGGGTAAAATGTATAATGAAGATTGGTTGAGAGAACGTGGTTTTCTGACGGATGAGAAGCTTACTGCGAAGTCGATCTTAGCTAAAAAAGAGCAAACAGAAATATTTACGATAGACTGTGAGAAGACCATTGTGGAGGCGATCAATACCATGAATACGCTCAATATTTCTCAAATTCCTGTCACACAACAGGGAATGATCGTAGGGAAACTGGCCGAAGGAGATATATTAAAAGCCTTAATGGAGAATCCATCGCTGAAATCGGCCTCTGTACAAGAGATCATGTCGGCTACTTTTCCTTTTGTAGACCTTAATACTTCTATTGATAAGATCTCTGCTTTGATCAATAAAGAGAATAGTGCGGTATTGGTAGAGGATGAGCATGGCAAGTTTGATATCATTACACAGTATGATATTATTAATGCGATATCCGCTTAGCTGAGGGGGGTACTGCACCTCGCTTCGCGCGCTAAAAAAAGGAAACCCCTATTATATGCTGCCAATCGCTGAAACGCGCTTGAAGGCATATAATAGGGGTTTTCTTTTTTTAACATGCTGCTATAGCATGATGGCTTGGCAGGCCTAGTGACTTGGTCCGTTTCCGTCAACCCGTTTAATCTGTGCACCTAAGGCACGTAAACGGGTATCAATGTCCTGGTATCCACGTTCAATTTGTTCAATGTTATATATGGTAGATGTTCCTTCGGCAGATAAAGCTGCGATTAATAGTGACACTCCTGCACGAATATCCGGAGATGTCATGCTGATTCCTCTCAATTGATATTGTTTGTCAATACCATTTACAGTAGCTCTATGCGGATCACAAAGGATGATCTGTGCGCCCATTTCAATCAGTTTATCCACAAAAAATAGTCGGCTTTCGAACATTTTCTGGTGGATCAGTACTGATCCTTTTGCTTGTGTAGCAATCACTAAGATAATACTGAGCAGATCGGGAGTGAAGCCAGGCCAGGGTGAATCTGCTATGGTAAGGATAGATCCATCAATAAAGGTATCAATGATATAGTGTTTTTGAGAAGGGATAAAGATATCATCACCCCGCAATTCGAAGTTGACACCCATTTTCCTGAATACATCAGGAATCATACCCAGCTCGCTGTAACATACATTTTTGATGGTGATCTCTGATTCTGTCATTACGGCAAGGCCGATAAATGAACCAATCTCGATCATATCGGGCAGCATTCTGTGTTCAGTACCACCTAGTTTAGTGACTCCTTCAATAGTGAGCAGGTTGGAACCTATGCCGGATATTTTGGCACCCATGCGGTTCAGCATTTTGCACAATTGCTGTAAATAAGGCTCACAGGCGGCATTATAAATGGTAGTGATGCCTTTAGCCAATACTGCGGTCATTACGATGTTCGCTGTACCGGTTACAGAAGCTTCATCCAATAAGATATAAGCTCCTTTTAGATCAGTAGCATCTACATTAAAGAATGCCTCTTTGGCATCATATACAAATTTGGCGCCTAGTTTTTCAAAGCCAAGGAAGTGGGTATCTAATCTTCTGCGGCCAATTTTATCACCACCTGGTTTAGGGATTGCCGCTTTTCCAAAGCGTCCTAAAAGTGGGCCTACGATCATGATTGAGCCTCTCAGACTTCCGCCTTTAGACTTAAAAGTATCTGATTTAAAGAATTCAAGATCAATGTTTTTAGCTTCAAAACTATACGTGTCTTTCGATAAACGTTCTACGGCAACCCCTAAGTCGCCTAACAGTTCAATCAGCTTGTTCACATCTTTAATATCGGGGATATTACTTACTGTTACTTTTTCTTCTGTCAGTAAAACGGCAGATATAATTTGCAGGGCTTCATTTTTTGCACCCTGTGGCTGTATTTCACCTTTTAACTTCTTCCCGCCTATAATTTCAAATGCGTTCATGTTCTCTTCTTAACCTAATAATATGTAAATGTGCTGGATTAGTGTCGTGGTTTCGCGTTGTTATTATTGCTGCGGGGACGGTTACTGTTGTTGTTATTATTGTTATTTTGTTGTCTTCCTTTATTATTGTTATTGCGTCCGCGGTTGGTATTAGAAGCAGCCCTGTTTACCGGAGGTCTGAATTCAACCTTAGCCAGGTTAACATTTTCTTCCAGCTCAAGCTGTCCGCCAGAGAGTTCACGCAGGTTTTTGAAGATAGTTTCATCGGCAACACTGTCTTTATTCCAGGTTACATAAGCCATTTTCATGAAGTTAGCGATACCCTGTACCATAGCGGCTCTGCGTTCTGGTTCATCCACTGCTTTAGCTCTTTCGATCAGTACTTCTACGGTTTTACCGTAATGTTTGTACTTGATCTTTTGCTGTGGATAGCCAATATGTGCAGGTTTAACCAGCGCCATTTCTGGTGTTGGCTTAGGATAAGGACTGTCTACTTCTATCTTATAACCAGAGATAATGTGCAGGTGATCCCAAAGTTTATGCTTAAAATCGGCAACATCCCTTAAGTGGGGATTCAAAAAACCCATCAGATCTATCACTGCCTGTGCATATCTATTGCGCTCTTCCAGATCAGGAAGTTCGATAATGTACTTCACCATGTTCTGTACATTACGTCCGTATTCTGCAAGAATTAACTCGTTTCTTGTGGTATTATAATCGAAATTCATTCTATATTATTTCTAATGGCAAGCAGCTTAGTGGGATATGAAGCGCTTAAAGCCCTGTTTTCTATATTTTGGTTAAAGATATAACCTTATTTCACAATCCGCAATTTAGCAAATTTTAATAACAATTGCTTATTTCCCAATCCCTGGAAAAATACCGTTGCTTTTACATCCGGTAAAGTACCTTCCAGGTTAACTATTTTGCCAAACCCAAACTTCTCATGCTCAACCTCCATGCCATTCTGAAATGCATTGGCTGCATCTGGCGTAAAGCCTGGAGTAGGGATGTGTGCCGTAGGCAGCATGGTATTGGTTTTAGGCCGTACAGTGCTGGTTGATGTTGTGGAGGAACCTGATGGTTTTGGCTTACTGGATAGCTCTCTTTGCTGCGACCACGATCTGCGTTCACCATCAAAACTATCAGATCCAATGCTGGTTTTAGGAGCTTTTACAGTTTCCAGTTCCAGGTATTTGGCATTGATCTCACTGATAAAACGGCTGGGTTCACAGTTGGTGAGTGTTCCCCAGCGGTACCGTGAAGTGGCATAAGTTAAGGTTAGCTTTTTCTCTGCACGCGTGATGGCCACATAAAAAAGCCTGCGTTCTTCTTCCAGGTCTGTTCTGGAGTTGAGCGACATTTGTGAAGGGAATAGATTTTCTTCCAGTCCTACTACAAAAACATTCTTGAACTCCAGTCCTTTAGCCGAGTGGATCGTCATCATAGAAACGGTGTCAGGCTGTTTGTCATCGGCCCTGTCATCATTGGTTAACAAGGCAATATCCTGCATAAATATAGCCAGGCTGCGGTCTTCAATATCTTCACGTTCTGCAAATTCTTTGATACCATTTAATAACTCCTGGATATTTTCATACCTGCTGCGGCCTTCAATGCTATCATCTGTATGCAGTTCTTTTAATATGCCGGAATGCTGCGCTATATATAAGGCTGTTTCATAAGCATCCAGTTTTTTTGATTCAGCCTGGAAGCTTTTAATCAGCATAGAAAAATCATTCAGCTGATTAGCGATACGGCCTGCAATGTAAGTTTGCGGTTCACAGATCACCTGCCACATGGTCACATCCTGCTGATCTGCAGCTACAATGATCTTATCTACAGTGGTATCTCCCAAGCCTCTTCTCGGGTAATTGATCACCCTTTTGATCGCCTCTTCATCACTTGGATTAAAGGTAAGCCGGAAATAGGCGATTAGATCTTTGATCTCCTTGCGCTGATAGAAAGAAAGTCCGCCGTAGATCTTATAAGGAACATTCAGCTTTCTGAGCGCTTCCTCCATTGCCCTGGATTGCGCATTGGTACGGTATAGAATGGCAAAATCATTATAGTTCAGTCCATTTGTAGTTCTATCCTGTACAATGGATTCTGCAACGATCTTACCTTCTTCATTGTCTGTAAAAGCACGGGAAACCTTAATTCTGTCGCCCAATTCATTTTCAGAGAACACGTTTTTCTCCAGCTGGTTTTTGTTGTTCGCAATGATACTATTGGCTACTTCAACGATATTTTGTGTAGAGCGGTAGTTCTGCTCCAGTTTATATACTTTTAAATCAGGATAATCCTTCTCAAAGTTCAGGATGTTCTGAATATTTGCCCCGCGAAATCCATAGATACTTTGTGCATCATCACCCACTACACAGATATTCTGGTAGGCTGCAGCTAGTTTTTTTACAATGGTATATTGAGAAAAGTTAGTATCCTGGTACTCATCTACCATCAGGTATTTAAACTTCTGCTGGTATTTATTCAATACATCAGGATGGTTTTTTAGCAATACATTGGTCTTAAACAATAGATCATCAAAATCCATTGCTCCTGCCTTGAAACAGCGCTTGGTATAGGTTTCATAAATAGCTCCCAGCATTGGGCGCTTGTTGCTGATATCTTCTGCCTGTATCTCTGCACTTTGCATATACTCACCATAACTCACCAGGTTGTTTTTTGCTGAAGAGATGCGGTTGTAAACAAAGTTGGCATTGTATAATTTATCATCCAGCTGCATTTCGCGAAGTATAGCCCTGATCAGGCTTTTACTATCATCTGTATCATAAATGGTGAAGTTGGAAGGATAGCCAATTTTCTCTGCTTCTACACGTAATATTTTAGCGAAAACAGAGTGAAAAGTTCCCATCCACAGATTTTTTGCCTCTGTGCCAACAACCTTAGAAATACGCTCACGCATATCTTTAGAGGCCTTATTGGTAAATGTTAGTACCAGTATATTAAATGCATCCACACCCTTTTCAATGAGGTGAGCTACCCTGTAGGTTATTACACGGGTCTTACCCGATCCTGCACCTGCAACAATCATTGCTGGTCCCTGGGTATTCTCTACTGCTGCACGTTGCTGAGGGTTTAATCCTGCTAAATAATCCAAATTGAATCTTGTTTTGCGTTATTAAAAGCTACAAAAATAACAAAACTCTGGGTCTTATTTTAACATGTTGGTAAAATTGCTGGAATCGGTGTAAAGGGGGTAAAATGGCTGGTAATTTATGGTGTTTGTGAAGATTGTTTAACTTAATTATCCTTAGTGATAACATCAGGTGTATTTTATTTTCTTTATAGGTTAATTTTAGGTACGTTAGCACAGTTGAAGTTTCAATTAGACCTTATGATGATGTAGTTATGAGTCAATTTGATATAGTTGCTGTTCCTGATGAAATAGTAATGAATATGATATACTTGGTTCGCGGACAAAAAGTAATGTTGGATAGGGATCTTGCTGAACTTTATGGAGTAGAAACCAAAGTTTTGAAACAGGCTGTAAGACGTAATATGGCTCGCTTTCCTGAAGATTTTATGTTTGAAATGACTAAAGATGAGCTTGGAAATTGGAGGTCACAATTTGTAACCTCCAAAGAAGATCGTCAAGGGTTACGCTATAGGTCATTCGAATATATACCCGGATCCGCGAACTATTGCTGATGCATAAAGATGTATCCCTAAAAGTTGAACAGGTGGAAAGAAAACTGATGAAGCATGACCAAAAGATAGAGTTGTTATTTACCTATCTCAGTAAATTCATCGAAAAAGATAATGAACCACCTGTCGCTATAGGCTATAAAAGAAAAGGAGAGTAGCTGTTGATACGCAGTTATTCGTAAATAAAATATAGTATTCTATATTTGCCTAAATTCATTTTGTTATGCAAGAGATAAAAAAATATGTAGAAGAAAATAAGCAGCGTTTTTTAGACGAGCTGTTTGAATTGTTACGTTTTCCATCGGTAAGTGCCGATCCTAAATATAAGGATGACGTATTAAAAACAGCTGATTTTGTTGCACAAAAGCTTAAAGAAGCCGGTGCAGATCATGTTGAAATATGCCAAACTGCAGGTTATCCTATTATATATGGAGAGAAACTGATAGATGCAGCGCTGCCTACAGTTCTTGTATATGGTCATTATGATGTGCAGCCGGCAGATCCAATCGATTTGTGGCATACCCCTCCATTTGAACCTACTGTTCGGGATGGTAAGATCTATGCACGTGGTTCTGCGGATGATAAAGGACAGTTCTATATGCATGTAAAAGCATTTGAGCTGATGATGAAAACCAATACCGTAGCCTGCAATGTCAAATTCATGATCGAAGGGGAAGAGGAAGTGGGATCTGCTAACCTGGGTGTTTTCGTGAATGCAAATAAGGAACGCTTAAAAGCGGATGTGGTCCTGATCTCCGATACTTCTATGATCAGTATGGAAAATCCTTCTATAGAAACTGGATTACGCGGACTAGCTTACATGGAGGTAGAAGTTACAGGCCCTAACCGGGATCTTCATTCTGGTGTTTATGGTGGTGCAGTAGCTAACCCAATCACTGTGCTTTGTCAAATGATCGCTTCGATGCATGATGAGAATAACCACATCACTCTTCCTGAGTTTTATACGAAAGTAACAGAATTGACTGCAGCGGAGAAAACCGCTTTAAATGCAGCGCCTTTTGATCTGGAGGAGTATAAGAAAGACCTTGGTATTGATATGGAGTGGGGTGAAAAAGGATATTCTACCCTGGAGCGTACCGGAACCCGACCAACTTTAGAAGTAAACGGTATCTGGGGCGGTTATACGGGTGAAGGTGCCAAAACAGTATTGCCTTCTAAGGCGAATGCAAAGATATCTATGCGGTTAGTGCCCCATCAGACTTCAGCAGAGATCGCTGAAATTTTTCAACAGCATTTTGAAAAAATAGCACCGGATTTTGTGAAGGTAAAGGTAACCAATCACCATGGGGGCGAGCCAGTGGTTACGCCGACTGATAGTGTAGCTTACCGTGCTGCTGAAAAGGCAATTGAAGAGAGCTTTGGTAAGAAACCAATTCCTACAAGAGGAGGAGGAAGTATTCCTATCGTTGCTTTATTTGAAGATGTATTGGGAATCAAATCGGTACTAATGGGCTTTGGCCTGGATAGTGATGCTTTGCATTCGCCTAATGAGAAATATGATATCTATAACTACTATAAAGGAATTGAAACTCTGCCGCTGTTTCACAAGTATTTTGCGGAGCTGAGTAAATAATATTTAATTAATTCTATGAAAAAGGGTGGCCATTAGGCTGCCCTTTTGTATTTTTACCGCCGTGCCTCCACCAAATGATAAGAAGACCCCTGCAATAATTAAAAAATTGGCAGCGCCTCAAAAGCCGGTACCGGCTAAAAAACCTGCAGTAAGAAGAAAAAAAGCTCCGGTGAAGAAGAAGGGACTTCCGCTACAGGTAAAGTTCCTGATTGCTGCCTTGTTACTGGTCTTATTTTCTCCTTTATATTATGGATATGTATTGAAGGTGTTCAGCTCAACAAAGCAGTGGGTTTTGGATATTGGAGAAGATCCAAACTACCGTACCTATAAAAGTTTTGCTATCCGCATTCCGAAACGTTACAGTGTACATGGAATAGATGTTTCTTCGTACCAGGGAAAGATCGACTGGAAAAAGGTGAAGGCCATGAAAGAAGATAGTGTGCATATCACTTTTGCTTTCATCAAAGCTACGGAGGGAATATCCAGTGTGGATGCTTATTTTCAGCGAAACTGGCGTGAAGCCCCTAAAGCCGGTATTGTTTGCGGTGCTTATCACTACTTTATTGCCCGGAAGTCAGGTGTCTGGCAGGCAAGGTTTTTCCTGCAGACCGTTAAATTTGAGGAAGGTGATCTTCCTCCTGTGGTTGATGTAGAAGACCTATGCGGAATGTCTCCGGAAAAAATGAGATCGGAATTGAATGATTTTATTAAATATATCGAGAAAAGAACAAAGGTAAGGCCGATCATTTATTCGGGATTTGTTTTTTACAGGGACTACCTGCAAGGCCATTTTGATGGTTATCCTTTATGGATCGCACATTACTACCAGCCAGAGCTAAAGGTAAGCAAAGATACCAGGTGGTTCTTCTGGCAGCATTCTGATAAAGCAAGGATCACCGGGGTTAACCACGTAGTAGACTTTAATGCTTTTAAGGGGGATAGTCTTACTTTTCAGCAGATGCTGATTAAATAAGTTCCCGGCCCTGTTTAATCATCATCATCATCCTTACCTGCAAGTTTAGCTGGATAAGGTTTTTTCCCTTTAGCTGCAAACCATAATATCCTGTTCATTACATCATCATTTCCTCCATCGATATGATCATACTCAGGTCTTGAAGATAATTTTGCAAAATGCAGTGCATCACCTTTAAGAGCCGATAACTGTGGGTTCATATGGTTAATAGCAATATGGTTATTCACCTTTACATAGGTATAATTAGAGGGCCTGGCAGTAAAACAGTCGAACATTGGCAGTGCTGTAGCATCAATTACATTCATCGGCGGCAAGCCTAAGATTTGTTCAATTGAACGTACCATACAGGTTTGATTGTAATTTTTAGATACCTTCCCCTGCAATCTGCTATATGGACTGATTACAAAACCCGTGGTGCGGTAAGCAGAAACATGGTCCCAGCCAGCCTGTGAGTCATCTTCTGTTACAAAAACAACGGTATTCTTCCAGAAGCGGCTTTTTGAAAGCGCTTCAATCATTCGTCCCAAAGCAAGATCATTATCTGCTACCATTGCTTCTGGTCTTGGGAAACCAGGCCGGGTACCCACGGTATGATCTGATGAAAGTGCCATGATCATTAATTGGGGTAAATGGTCACCCTCCATTTTTTCATATCCTTCAAGCTCTTTAATAAAAGCTGTAGCCCTCACTTGTTCATTGATATTGTGGTCATCAGAACCAGGATAAGTTTGCGAAAGCATAGGCCTTACGCGTGAAATTGTACTGGTATTAGTGAAGCTGAATGGCTTTCCTGCCATATAATCATCATAGATCGCTTTCCAGTCCAGTTTCTTATTATAATGCGTTGCACAGGCTTCTCCATATATTCTTACCGTTTTTCCATGATCAGCGGCA
>Ga0233344_1000066_pt1 | contig 20590 bp, 18 predicted proteins | sample GEONDECOMP281_FD_180697 | JGI IMG/M metagenome (GOLD analysis project Ga0233344, IMG submission 180697) | Leaf litter microbial communities from Shasta-Trinity National Forest, California, United States - GEON-DECOMP-281 | ecosystem: Environmental > Terrestrial > Plant litter > Unclassified...
CAGCTTTGGACATTTTAGAACCAACTGAAAAAATTGCTTACCGTGCAACTTTCATCATTGACCCACAAGGTATCATCCGTTGGGCTAGTGCAAATGACTTAAGTGTTGGACGTAATGTAAAAGAAGTATTAAGAGTACTTGATGCTTTGCAAACTGACGAACTTTGTCCTTGTAACTGGGAAAAAGGCGAAGCTACTTTAACTGTTTAATTCCACTTTATATGGAAAGGTCCCTGTAAATGCATTTTGCAGGGACTTTTTTTATCATAAAAATATTAGAAATGAGCGAAATCACTGAAACCATACAAGAATTATTAGCTGTTGTTGGTTTAGATCCGGAATATAGAAATGATAGTTTAGGGCTATTAGAAAAAGGCAATTCAAGATACGTAAGGGATCTTAAATTAAACTTGACGAGCACTTTTACTTCGGCACATTTATCTGAAAAAGAATGTGCTCTGGTCGCATTAAGTATAGCAGTAAACAACAATAATAAAGTTTTAACAGAGTTTTTTGATAAACTATCGCTCGAAAAAGGTGCTACAGCAGAAGATGTTGCTGAAGCTGTGGGCTGTGCTTCTTTATTGGCTTTAAATAATGTATTTTATCGTTTCCGTCACTTTACAGGAAAAGAAAAATATACGCAAATCCCTGCCCGGGTAAGGATGCAATTAATGAGCAGCCCTGTAACAGGAAAAGAATTTTTTGAATTAATGAGTTTAGCTGTCTCTGCCGTTAACGGATGTGAAATGTGTGTAAATGCTCATGAGAAATCTATTCTTGGCTTAGGCGCTACAGAAGAGCGCGTATTTGACGCTGTTCGTATAGCTTCTATCGTTACTTCTGCTGGTAAGATCATTTACTAAGCTTAAAATATAATAGAAACAGAAAAGGCTGCCCACAGGGCAGCCTTTTCTGTTTCTATTATATTTTAAAATCTATGCAGAATTTCTTCCTGCATTTACGATGCCGTATACGGTTCTGATCGCTAGTTTCTCGTAAGATTGCACCTCTGCTTCTGCATTTAAGTGTTCCTGAAGTTTTTCCAGGGCATAATGCTGGATCAGTACTAATGGCAGCACGATCTTTTCACGTACAGCGATGGATCTTTTTTCTACCGGGTAGTTTTCCATTAATACTTCGTGTCCTGCTAATTTTAACAGCATCCTTTTTGAAAGTTCATATTCGTCATTCAGCATTTTCCAGAAGTCACCAAATTCAGGGTCTTTAGCGAAATGCGCAGTAATAGAAAAATCTGATTTGCTCATAGACATCATACAGTTGTCAATGATTGTTTTAAAATAACCGGACTCATGATAAGTAGTTCTGATATTCTCCCAGTTTCCCAGTTCTTCCTGATTTTTTAAAGCTGTACCCATGCCATAAAATCCAGGAATATTCTGTTTTAGCTGTCCCCATGAGGTTACAAAGCTGATAGCCCTCAGATCTTCCAGACGTAATTTTTCGCCGGAACTTCTCTTAACGGGCCTGCTGCTGATCGTAATTTTAGACAATAGGCTCAAAGGAGAGAAACGTTCCAGGTAAGTGAGGAATAAAGGGTGCTTCCGTAAAGCGACAAAGGAATTGAAACTATCCCTGGCCATTACATCCAATACATCTTTATGCAGAGGATCTAGCAGGATGTTATGTTTTTCCTTCATACCAGCTGATATGCCTGCATTAATTAGCTGGTCTATGTTAAATCCTGCACTGTCTATTGATCCATATTGAGAGCTGATCGTTTGACCCTGTATGGTTAACTGGATATGTTTATTCGCAATCTCTTTACCCATAGAAGCGTAGAAAAGATGCGTTTTTCCTCCTCCTCTTGAAGGGGGGCCTCCGCGGCCGTCAAAGAAGGCTAGTTTTATATTGTGCTTCAGTGCTGTCGCAGTCAAAGCCACCTTGGCATTAAAAATAGACCAGTTTGCCATCAGGTAGCCGCCATCTTTGGTTCCATCAGAGAAACCGAACATGATATCCTGTTCGTTGCCCCTGTAAGCAAGGTGTTTTCTATAAAATGGATGTGCGTAAAGTCGCTCCATTACTTCTGCAGCACTCTCAAGATCTTTAACAGTTTCAAATAATGGAACAAAATCAATGTTAAGCTGATCTTCTTCCCAGCCATTCCACAAAAAAAGTTCCATCAGCTGAAGAATATCACTGGCCTTTTGACAGTTACTGATAATATATCGGTGGCAAGCGAGTTCTCCATTACTTTCCTGAATTTTTTTGATTTCAGCAATGGTCTGCAGCGTATCGTCGATCAGTGCATCTGTATCTCCTGTATAGTTTACTTTTGCACTTTTGAAAGACATACAGTTAATTTTTTCTTCCTCAGATAGTTCATCATAATTCTCCGGGAATAGCGATATAATCGGCTTACTTTGTCTGCAATACGCATGCACGTCTTTTAAAACGCCGCTATCCTGTCTGATATCCAATGAAGCGAAGTGACTGCCAAAGAGCTCTACTTTACGCAGGAGGTCATCCACCAGATCGGCAAATAGTCCATCATGAGACTCGATCAGGGTAGATTTGATCTCGTTCAGGTTTTCAATCAGGAAGGAAGAGATATTTTCAGGAACAATATTGGTATCAAAAGCATTCTTGTATAATACCTCCTGCACTTTGTAAATTGTTTCTTCAACGCCTCTAAAGGTAATTCTTCGCTTCAGTTTCCTTAAGTCCCTGTAATAACAGCGGAAGAGAATCTGACGAAGCATTTTTGATACTTGTACAGTATGCTCAGCATGTACATTCGGGTTACCGTCCCTGTCGCCGCCAGGCCAGAAGCCCAGTTCTATCGCCTTTTTTGAAGGAATGTTATACTCTTCAAGGCTGCTGTCTATTTCTGACTGTACATTAGCTGCGGCGAAGTAAAATACATTTTCCAAATACCAGGACAGGCTCAATGCTTCATCTACCGGTGTGGGAGATTGTTTATTAAAAAATGGTGTTTTACCTAATTGCTGCAGCAACTGGTTAATAGTAACAATATCATTAACTTTAATGGCAGCAGTAAGATCAGTAATAATCGAAAGGACACTTCCGGGATAAAACTGTGTTGGATGTGCGGTAAGTACCAGACGAAGAGAAAAATCTTCTATCAGCTGAGCTGTTTTTTGATGTAATTCTGTATTATATTCACTCTTTTTCAACATTGATCGCAGTGAACTCTGCCCTTCTGAGGTGTTCAATTTACTGAATGAGGCATCCTCTACAGCATCAAATAACACGACCTGACGCTCAATATACTGAATAAAACGAAACAAAAGGTCTACAGTATCCTTAGGTGTTTTAGCCTGTGTATACTTATCAAAAAAGACATTTATGATTTCGGCAGGTGTCTGTTTATTCCTTACACCGTCTTCACAATATTTAATAAAAAGGGGCAGGAGAGTGCCTGTGTCCTTTATTTTGTAAAAAGGGAGGGTTAAGAACAGGCTATTGTACAATTCAAATCTGGAGACAACTTCATTGTTGAATATGGATTCTTTCTGTCCTGTGAATCTTGGTTTCTGCATCATACTGGAGGTAAATTTTTTCGCGATGAAGCTAAGAAAAATGACTTTAAGATCTATAGAATAATGTTAATAAATTTATTTTGGATTGATAACAAATAAACTATAAATTGCTTTCAGAAAGGTTTTCCACTCATTTAAAAGTATAACAAGTTGTTGTGTAGCAACAATCGAACTAATTGTAAATTTTTTTTGTAAACAAAACGGGCTGTCTCAAAAGGACAGCCCGTTTTGTTTTATTTTTAATGGACGTCCGCAGGAATTTCGACGTTCTTTTTGAATTTTTGCAAGTATAGTAATGGAATAGAACATAACATGACCATTCCGGCTACCCAATAGGCATCGCTATAGGTTAAGAGTAATGATTGTTTAATCACTGTTCCTTCCATCGCTTTGATAGCCATTGATTGCGAATCAAGCATTGAAAAGCCTTTGCTCATAAAATTGCTGACAAAGGCATGCATCCGCTCTACATATGCAGGATTATTTGGATCAATGTTCGTTAATAAATTATTACGGTGAAGACCTTCACGGGTATGGATTAATGTGGTTAATGCTGCAATACCAAATGATCCGCCTAATTGTCTCATCATATTGTTTAAACCTGAACCCTGGCCAATCTCAGCTCCTTCCAGATCCTGAATGGCTAAAGTGGTTAACGGAACAAATAAGAGTGCCATACCAATACCTCTAATTACCAATGGAAGGAAGAAATCACTAGTTCCTGACGATAATGTTGATTTACTAAGCATATGACAAAAGACAAAGAATAGAAACATCCCTACGGTTGCCATAAATTGTGCCGGTAAACCTTTTTTAAGGAATATACCTACCATTGGCATCATAATAATGGTACAAACTCCTCCAGGGAATAATAGTTCGCCTGTTTGCAGCGGAGAGAACCCCAATAGATTCTGACAGAATACAGGGAATACAAATACGGAACCGTATAACCCAAATCCAAGAACAAATGAGGTAACCATCCCAACCTTGAAACTTCGGTGGCGCAGAATCTTGAAATTCACAATGGGGTGATCTGTAGTTGTTTCCCGCCAGATAAACAGCAGTAATCCTAAACCTGCGGTAATACACAATACAGTGATATATCCAGTAGCAAACCAATCCTCAGTTTCACCTTTTTCCAATACAGTTTGTAAACTTCCTACAGCCACTGCAAGCAAACCAATACCCCACCAATCCACTGGCTGGCCCTGCCCGGTCTTGGGCGTGGCCTTAATAAAGCTAAAGGTACAATAGGCGGCGAGGATTCCGACGGGAATATTTACATAAAATATCCATGGCCAGGTGCTGATATCCAAGATGTAACCACCAATGGTTGGTCCTACTGTAGGGCCTACAATGGCCCCAAGCCCAAACAGAGCAGTTGCTATACCTACATCTTCCCTTGGCCAGGTTTCTAATAAAATTGACTGTGCAGTTGATATTAATCCTCCTCCGGCGATTCCCTGTAAAATACGGAATGCGACCAGCTCTTCTAATGATGTTGCATTACCACAGAGAAAAGAAGCTATGGTAAAGACGATGATAGAAGTAAGGAAATAATTTTTTCTTCCGAAGCGACTTCCCAGCCAGCCCGACATGGGCAGGATGATTACGTTTGCAACGGCGTATCCAGTAGATACCCAGGCCACATCCTCTAAGGTTGCACCCAGGTTACCCTGAATTTGCGGTAAGGCCACGTTTACAATAGTGGTATCAATCAGCTCCAGTAAAGAAGCTGTGATCACTGTAAACGTGATTACCCATTTTTTTAAACCTACTTCGGCCATTTTATTTAGTCTTTTGTGATTACGGAAACATTAACGCTCATACCCGGGCGTAATTTTTTCAGTATTTCTGGTGTGGCTTTAATTTTAATTTTGATAGGAATACGCTGAACAACTTTTACAAAGTTACCTGTTGCATTATCTGGAGGAAGCAATGATCCTTTAGCACCAGTTACAGGTGAGAAATTGTAAACTTCACCTTGGATGGTTTCATCAGGATAAGCATCAACAACAATGTTTACTTTTAAACCAGAATGAATTTCTTCTAATTGAGTTTCTTTATAGTTCGCAGTTACATACAAACTGTTTTCATTAACGATTGAGAATAATGATTGTCCAGCTTGAACCAATTGCCCTTTTTGGATACTTTTCTTACCCACAATTCCTGTAGCAGGAGAGATGATATTGGTATAAGACAGTTGCAGTTTGGCGAAATCTACATCTGATTGATGCTGAGTAACACCATTGCTGCTCACTGCTAATTCTGATCTTGTAGCACCTACTTGTTTAAGGGCAGCAGTATACTGATCTTTTGATGCATTGTAATTAGCTTGTGCTACATCTCTTGTTGCTTTAGCCTGATCAAACTGTTGTTGTGTGATTGATCCGTCTTTGATCAGGTTAGCGTAACGATCAAAGTCTTTTTGTGCCTGCCATAATTTTACTTTAGCAGATTCAATATTTGTTTTAGCAGTGCTGGTATTGGCTTGTATCGCTACAATTTGAGATTGTGATACGCCTACACCTGCGTCTGCACCTTTCTGACCGGCCATTGCCTGTTCAACTTTAACTTTGTAATCTTTGTCATCCAGGGTTACTAATGTATCACCTGCTTTTACCAAAGTATTTTCTTCAAATTTGATATCTTTCACATAACCTCCAACACGTGCTACTACCATACTGATATCGCCATCAATCTGCGCATCATCTGTGTCTACGTGTTTACTAAAGTATATATATTCTTTTACGCCAAATATGGCACCTATTAATATTAGAACACCTAATATAATAGGGACAATTTTACTTTTCTTTTTAGTTTCAATTGTCGGTTCCGTTGTCGATTCTGTTGTCATTACTAGAGTGGATTATGGTATTATTGAGAAATTTTTCCTGTTGATTTTAATAAAGTATAGTAAGCTAAGCCAGCATCAGCTTTAGCGATTTCGAGATCGATCTGAGCTTGTAATAATAAGGTTTCAGCATCAATCCTATCCGTTGCTGAAGCTACATTGTTTTTGTACTTCGATTCGAATAATCTGTCATTTTCACTGGCTTGTTCGATAGATGTTTCCAGGATCGTGATCTTATTCTTGGCTACTACATAGTTCTGGTAGTTTTTATTGATCTCTGTTCTTACCTGATCAGATTGAATAGTCTTCTGGATGTCAACCTGTTTCTGTAAGATCCTTGAATCTGATATTTTATGTTTATTGGTCCATAATGCTCCAATGTTCCAGGAAAGATTTGCCATCAATGATACTGGTGCAAGATATTGATTGCCACCAGGAAAAGGATTGGTTGCAGTGCTCACATAATAACCTGAGGCGCCAACACCAAATGTAGGCTTCATATTGGCCTTTACATTTTTAATGTCTATCTCCGCAATTTTATTACGCAGATCAAGTTCTCTCAGCTCCTGACGGGTAGTCATTCCCTGATCTAAATAATTACTTAAAGGCGCAACTGGCAGATTTTGACTGGCAGGATCAGAAATTTCGATTTGTGTATCTTCAGGTAGGCCTAAAAGGATGTCCAGATTATAGTTAATGATTTTAGTATTACCTTCCAGATCAACTTTAGTAAGGTTTACATTTGCCTGCTGTAACTGGAACCTTAAAACATCATTTTTGGTTACAATTCCCTGGTCGAAGAAACGTGTTGCCTGTTTCAGCTGACTAGCAATGGAAGTTAAATTCTGCTCCACTACTTTATGGCTTTGAGACAATTTGTATAAAGCATAGTAAGTATCAATTGTTGCATAGATAGCTTCTTCTCTTACTTTCTCTGCATCCAGGTGCGAAACCTCTGAGAGTAGCTTGGTGTTTTGTCTGGCTAATCTTTGTTTGCCGCCACCATAAACAGTCTCACTTACTGATACAGTACCCAGGTAAGCGTCCAATCGTCTCGGTAAGCCTAAATTATCTGCTCCAAAGCTTAGTGTATGGTTACCTGCAAATTCAAGGTGATTATATAACACGCTGGCAGTAGCAGAAGGAAGGGCCTCATCTTTAACCATCTCAATTTTTGCTAGAGACTCATCAATTTTGTTTTGAGAGAGCTTTAAGTTCTTGCTATTATCGATCCCAAGCTGAATCGCCTCCTGTATGGTTAGTTTTTTTACGTTTTGAGCGTAGAGTATGCCAGGCAGCAGGAGAGCCAGGCAACTCATTTTAATTGTTTTGTGCATCATTTTTGGGGTGTTAAATAGGTTTGGACGAGGTCTTCCAGGTGTGTGATCACGCGTTTAGTTAAAACTTCTCTGTCTTTGGGGTCATTAATGTCTAAGTTCGTACCGGCGGTAACTTTTGATGGGGTAGTGACAAGACTGGTTACTGTACCCATAATCGTTGCGATCAGCATTCTTTTGTCAATTGATCTGAAACTATGATCTTCAATTCCTTCATCAATAATTCTTTCCAGAACACTTAGGTTTTCTGCTAATGCATCTTTCAGTTTACAAAACATTTCCGGGCGCTGTGCAAGTGAAAGTTCACGGTGCATCAGCTTGTGAAACGAAATGTTATTCAGAATCCTTTTGCTATACTTTTCAATTACTTTGAATAATTTTTGCATTGGGGAAATCTTGTCTTCATTGATGCTAATAAGCTGGGTAGTGAAATCGGAGATCCGGTTATTCATGATCTCGATAAATACCCCTTCTTTTGAACCGAAATAGTAGCTGATCATAGACATGTTAGCGCCTGCTTCTTTTGCAATCTGCCGGGTGGACGTGCCCTCATATCCCAACTCAGAAAACAGCTTTTCTGCTGCTGCTAAAATGTTTAATCTTTTGTCTGGCTTTTCCATTGTTTATTTGATGGCACAAAACTAATCAATCGATTGATTAGTTTTGTGATTGAATATTGATCTGTGTCATTATTTACAAAATTCTGACAGTAACAGGAAAAGATTGCAACTTTTTAGTGATCAAGCTCACTAATTTATTATACGCAATTTTTGATGGAATGGATTTAGTGGATAATAAGCACAATATTGATACTTGCAGAACGCTTTCTTATTTAAAATAAATCAATACCTTTGGCGCCTAAGCATTAATAATACTGACATGATTAAAGAAGAAAATACTAAAAGTTTTGATTGGGTTTATTACGTTGTAGGCCTATTTTTTGGTGGATTTACCGGAGCAGTGATTTCAGGTAGTTTCGGATGGACAATTTTAAGTGCAATTTTAGGTTTTATCGGATCAGTAATTTTCGTGAAAGCTATTGTAGAGGGGCGTAAATACTAATCTATCAATCATGAAAAAATTTAATCTGCTAATCATATTGGCATTATTTGGCTTTGCAGCCAATGCACAAGAAGCTAAATTTCCTGCCCTTGATGCCAGCCCTGCAGACATCCTTTACTATAGGACGGCAGCTCCAAAAAAAGGAGATTATGTTTCTCCGTTAATCAAAATTGTTTATTCAAGGCCATCTGTTAAAGGGCGTGTAGTTTTCGGTGAGCTGGAAGCTTATGGTAAAGTTTGGCGTTTAGGTGCAAATGAGAACACTGAGATCAAATTCTACAAACCTGCAATGATAGGTGGTAAAAGTATACCAGCTGGAACCTATAGTTTGTTCGCTATTCCTGAAAAAGATAAGTGGGTGATTATTATCAATTCGGATACAGATCGCTGGGGAGCTTATACTTATAATGAAAGCAAAGACGTTGCAAGGGTAACAGTGCCTGTTAAGCCATTGTCTGCTACGGTTGAAGCCTTATCAATGACTTTTAGTCCCAATGAATCAGGAGCAAATCTAATTATAGGATGGGATAAAACTTCGGTTGAAGTTCCGGTTATCATTAAATAAAAAAGATATAAAACAAAAAAAGGGAAGCTATACAGCTTCCCTTTTTTTGTTTTATATCTTTTTTCCTCTCAGCCATCCATCGAGGTAAAGGAGGCCAAGGATCACATCGCAAAAAATAAATCCACGAATCAGTGTTGGCGTTAAATACTGATTTAAATTCAACGCCGGTGCTGCGGTCATTTTTGGCACTGTAAAATGAATTCTTGAAATCGAATAAATGAAAATAGTGGCCGCACTGAGTATAAAAAAGGCAGCAATGCTATAAATTATCCTCTGGTCTACTTTTGTCTTTAGTGATATGGGGGCTATCTCCAGCTCAATCAGGCCCATAACTTTCCGGTTAAATGCCATTGAAGGTTCATCCAGACTAATTTCGCCAATCTGCTGATGTATCACTTTTAATTCCAGATAAGCAGATCTGTAATCCTCATCAACTGCTATTTTTGCTTCAATTTCTGATTGACCGGCAATATCAAGATTGCCATCAATATAATCCCAAATTTGTTCTTCTATAGTTGTCATATCAGTTCTTTAACTTCATCTTTTAACAAATATTGTAATTTCTCTTTTAGTTTTAACCTTGCCCGGTGCAGCTTAACTTTAACCGTATTTGGGGGCATGTGTATTGTATTGCTGATTTCTTCCAGACTTTGTTCGGCTTTATAAAATAGGGTGATAATAGCAGCATCTTCGGGTGATAAACTATCTATAGCCTGGTTTAGATAAAAATGAGCAGATTTTTTCTCTAAACTATCAGACCGGTTATCAGCAACAGTGTCTGCTACCTGAATATGACTTTCCTCATCATTTAAAGATACGGTGTCCATTTTTTTTCTGCGCAGATGGGTCATCGCAGATGTATAAGTAATTGTATATAGCCAGGTAGAAAATTTAGAGGTTTGCCTGAATGTTCCCAAAGCCCGGTAGGCTTTAATAAAACAATCCTGAGCTACCTCTTCTGCATCTTCTCTATTTTTAGTGAAACGTAGAGCTAAGGTAAATACAAAGCGCTGATGACGTGTTACCAGTTCGGAGTAAACCGCGGTATTGCCATTCAGTACTGCTGTAATTAAAGCTAAATCTATTTCCTGCTCTTGCATCTCTTTGTTATGACGCGGTAATTATTAGGGAGGTTACAGTAATTTAAAAATAAATCTGTAGAATTTCGGCAGTTGCTGAAAGAGATTATAATTATTTTAAAATTGATGTAACCTGATTAAAAATGATGTGGTCATAGTACCAGAACTGCAGTTTAATAAACAAGATTATAAACAATATAAAATATATAACAATGGAAGATCAAGTAGTATTTCTGGTTCCAATCACTCTTTTCATCGCAGGATTCGGAATGATATTCGGAATAAGGTATTTAGTCAGTAAGGAAAGAATGGCCATGATTGAGCGTGGTATGAATCCTAATGACGGGCAATCAGCACCTAAACCCTTTTTGAGTCTCAAATTCGGTTTATTACTGGTAGGATTAGGTTTAGGCTTACTTGTAGCTTTAATCACCGTTAAACAAATTCATCTGGTAGAAGAAGATGCCGTAGCTGTTTACTTTGGGTTCATTGCTATTTTTGGCGGTCTTGGGCTGATCTGCTCTTATTTAATAGAGAAAAAATGGCTGGATAAACAATACGAGCTTAAAAAGGTTGCATGAGGACATTCTGCAGGTATGCAATAAAAAGTATGCCTGCCCGAATATTTAGTTTGTTTTTGGAAGGATAGCCACCGTTAATCGGCTTATACAATTCATTTTTCCTCTGTCATCATAGATCTTAATTTCCCAAACGTGCGTTTTTGCACCCCGATGCAAGGGTTTGCAGATCCCGGTGACCCTGCCTCTTTTTACAGGACGTAAGTGATTGGCATTGATCTCAAGTCCTACAGCCTGATAACGCTCCGGATCAATACACATGAACGACGCAATACTGCCAAGTGTTTCAGCAAGGACCACGGATGCACCTCCATGTAATATACCTGCAGGCTGATGCGTACGCTCATCAACTGGCATTGTGGCTGTTAAAGAATCTTCCCCAACTTCTGTAAACTGAATATCAAGTAAGGCTCCTAAATGGTTCTTGGGCCTGTCATTAAGTTTTTCGGGACTAAATTCTGCAAACCAGATCATAGATATCTGTCTTTAATGATTTGTGTATGATAGATCAAATGTCCTGCTGTAGCGAAAAGTATTGCACGAACGGAAATCTTTCTTTCAGCAGCTAATCCTGTACGGTCTAATTCTTCTTCGCTTAAAGATCTATAGAGATATAAGTTTGCCTTTCTTAACAGGCCAAATTCTTCTGATAGATTGAGCAGGCTGCGGCTGGAGAAATTTGCATTGGCCACATAATCATCTTGCTCAAAACCTGGCAAGGGACTATGTTCTCCACGCGCAAAGGCTGTTAAACGATAAGTAAAGATCCGTTCGGTATCAATAATATGTCCCACCATTTCTTTAATGGTCCATTTTCCAGGCGCATAGGCATAGTCTGCTTTTTCAGATAATTCACTCAGGAATTCAGGGAATTCTGTAGCCTGACGCTGCAATAGCTCAATTACATCACCGCTAACAAGCGTAATGTAATTTCCAACTTGTCCTGAATATTCATTAGTTTGAGGTCGGTTCATAAGTTGTACTGCTTTTTAAGATGATTCGGAACGTCGTTCCTTTGCCTAATTCTGAATCTTTAACAAAGATCTGTCCGCTATGGTAATTTTCTACAATACGCTTGGTCAAGGATAAGCCCAGTCCCCAGCCTCTTTTGCGTGTAGTATATCCCGGCTGGAATACGGCGTCAAATTTAGACCTTGGAATTCCTTTGCCGGTATCTGTAATGTCTATATAAACTTCTTCTTTGGCCAGGTGCTCAATAATATTTACGGTGATGCTGCCTTCATTTTCAATGGCATTAGCTGCGTTTTTAAGTAGATTCTCTGTTACCCAGTCGAACAAAGGAACGTTAAGCAGGGCACGTACCTGATCATCACCGGTGATGCTAAAGATCACTTTATCTGAAGTCCGCAATTGAAAATACTGAATAAAGTTACTGATCACCGTGTACACTACATGATCTTCCAGTACAGGTTTGGAACCAATTTTCGAAAATCTGTCGGTAATGACTTCCAGCCGCTTGATGTCGTTTTCCATTTCCGCAATTAGTGGATCATCTTCTGCATCAAAACGCGACTTCATCAATTCTACCCATGCCATTAAAGATGAAATAGGGGTGCCCAGCTGGTGAGCTGTTTCTTTGGCCATACCTACCCATACCTGGTCTTGTTCAGACCTCCTTGCTGAGCTAAAAGCCACATAGGCTGTGATCAGGAATAATGCAATTACGCCCAGCTGTATATAAGGGAAATAGCGGAGCTGTGTAAGTATAGAAGAGTCTTTATGATAAATATGCCATATTTTTCCATCTAAACCAATAATTGGGGTTCCAGGATGCTGCTTTTTCATTTTTCGCAGCTCTCTTTCAAAATAGACCCGGTCATATGTTTTTTTGTCCTGCTTTTCTACATCATAATTGGTTTTTGTAGAATCTAACCCCTGGTAAGAATTGATCACTCCGTCGCCATCGGTCATGATCACCGGTAATTTTGTGTTTTTGATAATGGTTTCGATCACGTCAGAAAAACGTTCGTCATCATACATTACCAGCGACTGCTCTGTAACCTTTACATAAAGTTGGAACTGAACCTGTTCCTCGCGTTCCATTTTTTTAACAAAAAAATCAGTATAGACTACAGAGGCTGTACCAATTATAATCGCAAAAATAAGAAGGAAGAATTTCCAGCGGCGTTTTTTTTCGTAGGGATTCATAGAATATGCAGGCAAATTACAAAATAGCATTCAAAAGACATCAATAGAAACGGTAAGCACTTAAAAAATATATCTTTGTCAATTATTATATGGAAAAGAAAGTTAGAGTAAGATTTGCCCCAAGCCCTACGGGAGGCCTTCATTTAGGCGGTGTCCGCACAGCTTTATTTAATTACTTGTTTGCCAAAAAGCATAACGGCACGTTTATTTTACGTGTTGAAGATACAGATCAGACTCGTTTTGTTCCCGGAGCGGAGGAGTATATCGTTTCCTGTTTAGCATGGTGCGGGATCAGTCCGGATGAAAGTCCGCAAATAGGCGGTGAATATGGACCATACCGTCAGAGTGAACGTAAGTCTACCTACAAGCAATATGCAGATCAGCTGATTACAGATGGATATGCTTATTATGCTTTTGATACCCCTGAAGAATTGGATGCCAAGCGTAAAGAGATCCCTAATTTCCTTTACGGACAGGCATCAAGAATGAGTATGAGGAACTCTCTTACGCTTTCTGAACAAGAAGTCGCTGAGCTATTAGCTCAAAATACACCGCATGTGGTGCGTATAAAGATGCCGGAAGATGAACATGTTTCTTTCATAGACATGATTAGAGGGCATGTAAGTTTTGATACGAACCTGGTGGATGATAAAGTGCTGTTAAAAGCAGACGGGATGCCCACTTATCATCTTGCAGTTGTTGCAGATGACAGGGCAATGGAGATTAGTCATATTTTTAGAGGGGAAGAATGGCTGCCTTCTGCACCGATCCATATATTATTATGGAGATATCTTGGATGGGATGATGAGATGCCGCAATGGGCACATTTACCCTTAATTTTAAAACCTGATGGAAACGGTAAACTGAGTAAGCGTGACGGAGACCGTTTAGGCTTCCCTGTTTATGCGCAAAGCTGGACTGATCCTAAAACAGGTGACGTAACCAAGGGATTTAAGGAACTTGGATTTATGCCTGAAGCTTTTGTAAATCTACTGGCTATGCTGGGCTGGAATGATGGAACTGATCAGGAGATATTTACGCTGGAGGAACTGATCGAGAAGTTTTCTATAGAGAGGGTAAGTAAGGCGGGAGCTAAGTTTGATTTTGAGAAAGCAAAATGGTATAATCATGAATGGATCAAGATCACTGCTGCCGAAGAACTCCTGGCTGTAGTAAAACAAGATTTTGCTGCACATGGTATATTATCTGCTGATGACAGTTATACTTTGAAGGTGATCAGCCTGGTAAAAGAGCGGTGTAATTTGTTGACGGATTTTATTCCTCAGAGCATTTATTTCTTTGAAGCACCGAAAGAATATGACCTTGCGGCTGTAAAAGGTAAATGGACTCCTGAAAAGGCTGCATTTTTTAATGCATATATCGCGGAATTAGCCGATGAATTATCTGTCATAGAGATGGAAGAAAAATTTAAAGCAATGGCCGCAGAGCAAGGTTTGAAACCAGGGGAACTGATGCTTCCATTCCGAATTATGCTGGTTGGAGGTAAATTTGGACCTGGTGTTTTTGATATCGCCTTTACTTTAGGAAAAGAAGAAACGGAGCGCAGAATTACCGCGGCATTAGCCGCATTCGAATAAGTTTATCTATTTACATTAATTTGGTATAACAATTGAGACTAAGTATTGTTATATCAAATTAAAGTAATAATATGAAGTTTTTCGGTAAGGGCAGCGACAATATCGAAGATGCCAGAGGTAGTTCAGGAGGTGGAAAAGTACTTGGTGGTGGGATTGGGATTATTGTGGTAGTTATTGGCCTGTTTTTCGGAAAAGATCTGACTGGTGTAGTTTCTCAGTTACCTGTAGGTAATTCTGAACAGGCTGCTGTACAAAGAGGAGCCCCTCAGGATAGTACAGGAAAATTTGTTGCTCAAGTTCTTGGTTCTACAGATCAGGTTTGGGAGGCTGAATTTCAGAAATTAGGAAAAGAATACGAAAAACCAACACTGAGATTATTTACTGGAAGAGAGGAATCGGGCTGCGGGTTTGCAAATTCTGCCATAGGGCCATTCTACTGTCCTGCAGATAGCAAGGTATATATTGATTTGGATTTTTATAAGGAGCTTAAAGATCGCTTTGGTGTGAGCGGAGATTTTGCCCAGGCTTATGTAATTGCTCATGAAGTTGGTCACCATGTACAGCATTTGCTGGGGGTATCTGAAAAAATGGAACAGGCTAAAGCGTCGCTGAGTGAGAAACAATACAATAAGTTATCTGTAAAGCTTGAATTACAAGCCGATTTTTATGCTGGTATATGGGCATATAATGCGCAAATGATGAAAGACATGGCGTTGGATAAAGGAGATTTAGCAGAGGCTTTAAATGCGGCTAATGCTATTGGGGATGATAAATTACAAAAACAATCCCAGGGAGAGGTTGTTCCGGATTCGTTTACTCATGGAACATCTGTCCAGCGAATGTACTGGTTCAAAAAAGGATTCGATACAGGAGATCTTAAACAGGGGGATACTTTTAACAGTGCTAATCTTTAATATGTGGCTGAGGAGCCACTTGAAATTTTTTATTCCTTAAAGTTGTATAACTTTAGCGAAGGTTTGCTGAAGCGGTCAGTAAAAATAAATGGTTGATTATATCTATTCAAAATAATGATCCTAATTGTAGATGATACTCCGGAGAATTTAATTTCTCTAAAAAAAGTTCTTGAAAAACATAATTTTGAAGTTGACACTGCTTCTTCTGGTGAAGAGGCGCTGAAAAAAGTCCTTAAAAATGAATATGTACTGATCATCCTGGATGTTCAGATGCCAGGCATGGACGGATTTGAGGTTGCTGAAGCTATTTCAGGTTATAGCAAGGCTAAAGAAACTGCTATTATATTTCTATCTGCGGCAAATACCGGACTTAACTTTATTACTAAAGGGTATTCTTCCGGCGGTTTGGACTATATCACGAAACCGGTAGACATGAATATTCTATTGTTGAAGGTGCAGACCTTTTACAGGATTTATGAGCAGAGCAGGAAACTCATTGAAATTCAAAAGGCATTACTGGAAGAAATAGAATTCAGGAAAAAAGCAGAGCGTAAAAAAGATGAATTTATCAGTATCGCCAGTCACGAATTAAAAACACCACTTACCAGTGTAAAAGGATATGTACAACTACTGGAAAGAAGTATCGATAAAGGTGATATTCCGACAGTAAAAAAACATTTGCAAAAAGCACAGTTACAGTTAGATAAGCTCAATGAGCTGATTGCTGATCTGCTGGATATCTCTAAGATCGAAAGCGGGAAATTAAAATTCAATAAAAAATATTTTAATATGGATCTGCTGCTGGATGGCATCCTCGAGATTGTTCACCAGTCTAATCCCGATTTCAGGATTATCAGGACCGGAACAATTAAACAGGAAATTTTTGCAGATGAGATGCGCATTGAACAGGTAATCGTTAATTTCCTGACCAATGCAATCAAATATGCCCCGGGAACAACTGAGGTTCATCTTAGCGTTGCTGATAAAGACGGCAGGCTGATTGTTTCTGTAAAGGATTTTGGAATAGGTATTCATCAGGATCAGCAAAAAAATGTATTTGATAAGTTTTATAGGGTGGAAGAAACCGCAATACATTTTCAGGGATTGGGAATTGGTTTGTATATTTCAGCAGAAATCATCCGAAGGCACGAAGGTACAGTGGGGGTCAAAAGTGTTTTTGGTGAAGGATCGGAGTTCTACTTCAGCATCCCCTTAATTTCAACTACTGAAACTGATTAAATATATTTTCTTTTATTATGCAAAAAACTGTAAAAAATAACCTTCGGATTGGTCTCGGGCTATCTTTATTGTTGCTTATTATTAGCTCTTTGGCTTCCTATATCAGCATCAGCAATCTAATTCAAAGTTCTAAGCTGGTTTCTCACAGCAATTCTGTAATCACCAATCTGGATGAAATCATTTCTACGCTGAAAGATGCAGAAACAGGTCAGCGGGGATATCTGTTAGCAGGCGACGAAGTATTTCTTGAACCTTATACCGGTGCTAAGGTAAATGCAATGAAATTACTGGATAGGGTGGAGCAGCAAACCTCAGACAATCCAGTACAGCAGCAGAATATCAATAAGTTAAAGGTAATTATTGAAAGCCGGCTAAACATCTTAGAGAAGACGATCGCCCTTAAAAAACGTGGGGCAGAAGTTAACATCGGAGATTTGCTGACGGGTAAGGAATACATGGATAATGCCCGGAAGATCATTAAAGCGATGGAAGATGAGGAACGGAGGCTGCTGGTTATACGTACGTCTGACCAAAATAAACTGGCTGGCTATACGCCAATGTTAATTATTTTTGCCGCTCTGCTCGCTATTTTAATCACTATATTTTTCTATCGCAGGGTCTCCTCAGATTTTAGTGCCAGAGTTAGGTTGCAGCAAGACCTGCAGGATAAGAACGATGAAATAGACCATAGGATTCAGGTGATCAAGGGGGTGGCAAGTCAAATCTCCAGCGGGGATTATCAGGTTAGATTAGATGAGCAGTCGGAAGATGGGCTAGGCAGTCTTGCAGGATCTTTAAATGCAATGGCAGAGTCTTTAAGTTATTCATTTTCCTTATTAGCCGATAAAGAGTGGCTCCAGACCGGTATTGCCAGTTTGAATGATAAAATGGTTGGCGAGAAGAATATTGAAACTTTGGCCAATGATATTTTAGAAAATATTATCCTGCATACAGACGCACAGGTTGCTGCTTTCTATTTATTAGAAGAAGATCGTTTTTTACATCTTACAGGAAGTTATGCCATGCAGGAAGGCCATCAAAAGAGCATTTTACATTCCGGAGAAGGTCTGGCCGGGCAAGCCGCAAAATCTGGAAAACAAATATTGCTCAATGATATCCCGGAAGGTGAATTGACAATCAGTTATGCCTCTGGCAGCACCCAGCCAAGAAACATTGCTGCAATACCCATTACAAGAAACCGTCAAATAGTTGGCGTAATGGAGATCGGTTCATTAAATGTTTTTAGTCCGTTGCAACTGGAATTTTTCAATAGTATCGCAGATAATATTGGTGTAGCTGTTCATGTTGCTCAAAATCGCAAAAAGCTGCAGGACTTTTTAGAAGAAACACAGGCACAGGCAGAAGAATTACAGTCTCAGCATACGGAGCTGGAAGGGCTGAACGCGGAGATGGAAGCGCAGACTCAAAAACTGCAAACCTCAGAAGAAGAACTTCGGGTACAGCAGGAAGAGTTGCTGCAAAGTAACCAGGAGCTGGAAGAAAGAACAACCTTACTGGAAGAAAGAAACCTGCTGATTCAGGAACATAATCTGGAAATACAGCGTAAATCAATACAGCTGGAGCAAAGTACAAAATATAAATCAGAATTCCTGGCAAATATGTCTCATGAGTTGCGTACTCCACTAAACTCAATATTGCTGCTTTCTAAATTAATGTCTGATAATAAAGAGCTTGATCCGGAGTATATTGAATATGCAGAAGTGATTCAAAGTTCTGGTCAGGGGCTGCTGGGCTTGATCGACGAAATCTTAGATCTGTCTAAGATAGAGGCAGGTAAGATGAAGCTTGAATTAGCTGATATTACCTTAAGTGAAGTTTCTACAGACATGCGCTCACTTTTTAGTCCTATAGCAAAAAGTAAAAATCTGGAATTACTGATCACCTCTGATAAAGAGGTGCCGGCAATATATACAGACAAGATGAGGTTAGAACAGATCTTGAAAAATCTGTTGTCAAATGCGATTAAGTTTACTGCAAAAGGCCAGGTTTCATTAAAAATAGAAAGTAACCCTGCAGAACGAATGATACTGTTTCATGTTACTGATACAGGGATTGGAATTCCTCAGATTAAGCAGAGTCTTGTTTTTGAAGCCTTTCAACAAGCTGACGGATCTACGCGGAGAAGGTTTGGGGGTACAGGATTAGGGCTTTCTATTAGTCGCGAGCTGGCTAAATTACTGGGAGGAGAGATCAAGCTGACGAGTGAAGAGAATGTGGGCAGTACATTTACACTTTCGCTGCCAGTAGATGGTGTAGTTGCTGAAAATGATTCGGTTAAGGACTACGATGTTAGTGCGATACAAGAAGATCAGCAGTTTGTGTTAGCCGAAAGATTTACTGTGAATCATATTCCGCAGGAGATAGAGGACGACAGGGACTCTATTTTACCCGGGGATAAGGTGATCCTGATCATTGAAGATGATACCCCATTTGCTAAAACGCTGTTAAACTTTACGCGTCAGCGTGGTTATAAAGGGATCGCAGCAGTAAGGGGAGATATTGGTATTGAAATGGCCAATCATTATAAACCTGTGGCTATTTTATTAGATATCCAGCTGCCTATTAAAGATGGGTGGCAGGTAATGGAAGAATTGAAAGCAAATCCTGTTACACGTCCTATTCCAGTTCATATTATGTCTTCACTGGAGGTGAAAAAGGAAAGCTTACTCAAGGGGGCTGTTGATTTTATCAACAAGCCGTTTGCATTAGAGCATATGCAGGAGATCTTCCAAAAACTGGAATATGCGTTGAGCAGGCACCCTAAAAAGGTATTAATTGTTGAAGAGAACCAGCAGCATGCGAAGGCGTTGAGTTACTTCCTAAGCAATGCCAATATACAGACTGAGGTGGTTAGCAATGTTGCTCAGAGTATTGATGCTTTACAGAAAAAAGAGGTAGATATTGTAATTCTTGATATGGGGATCCCGGATAAGAATGCTTATCTGACACTCGAAACAATTAAAAAGAGTGAGGGACTGGAAAACCTTCCTATTATCATTTTTACGGGTAAAAACCTGTCTAAAGGAGAAGAGCTCAGGATCAAGCAGTATGCCGACTCTATTGTGGTAAAAACGGCACATTCTTATCAGCGTATCCTGGATGAGGCTGGTCTTTTCTTACATTTGGTAGAAGAAAAGAGAGTAGAGGATAAAAATAAAAAGCCGGCAGATGGATTAAGAGGACTATATGAGGTGTTGAATAATAAAACGGTGCTGATTGCAGATGATGACGTGAGGAACATATTTTCTTTGACTAAAGCTCTTGAGCTGCATAAGATGAAAGTACTGGCAGCAACAGATGGTAAAGAGGCGCTGGAGATACTGAAGAAAAATCCTTCAGTAGACATTGTGCTGATGGATATGATGATGCCAGAAATGGACGGCTATGAGAGCACTAAAGAGATCAGAAAAATTAATGCGTTCAAACATTTACCTGTGCTGGCTGTTACAGCGAAAGCGATGATGGGAGACAGGGAAAAGTGTATTGCTGCGGGGGCGTCTGATTATATCTCTAAACCTGTTGATGTAGATCAGTTGATTTCTTTGCTGAGAGTATGGCTTTATGATAAAAATTAAAAATATCCTGTTTTAATTGATATGGAGAGTAAGAAAAAAGTATTGATCGTCGACGATGACAATCGTAATATTT
>Ga0233344_1000068_pt1 | contig 20343 bp, 15 predicted proteins | sample GEONDECOMP281_FD_180697 | JGI IMG/M metagenome (GOLD analysis project Ga0233344, IMG submission 180697) | Leaf litter microbial communities from Shasta-Trinity National Forest, California, United States - GEON-DECOMP-281 | ecosystem: Environmental > Terrestrial > Plant litter > Unclassified...
CAAAATATGTTATTTAACTCTCAAATTAACCCGGAAACTATTTATTTAGAAGATGATGGTATTATTCCAAACAGTGTATTGCCGCTCCTGGTTTACACCAGGGCCTTTGCCATGGACGTGACCGCAGGCCAGGTGGAACTCAGGTTTGCCGAAAATGACTGGAGTAATTCCTGGCGTAATGGCATTTTTCCTTACCACCATTACCACAGTATCAGCCATGAGGTTCTAGGCTGTTACAACGGGTCTGCCATTGTGCAGATGGGCGGTGAAAGCGGAACAGTACTGAAAATTGGAAAAGGGGATGTTCTGGTGATCCCTGCTGGCGTTGGCCATAAGCTGATACAGGAATTTGATGATTTCCATGTGGTTGGGGCCTATCCCGGCGGAGCGAATTACGATGTGCTGAAAGCAGAAAAAGCAAACCGGCCTAAAGCCGATGCAAATATTGCTAAAATTCCTATTCCCGGTAAAGATCCGGTAACAGGTGCGCGAGGCGGACTAAATGTCCTTTGGCGTGACTAATTTTAAGTTGATCCCCAATAAAATTATCGGGGATCAAATATATTATTTTGCCAGTTCTGTATCTGGTTCAAATTCAAGGGATACGCCATTCATGCAAAATCTCTTGTGCGTAGGTACAGGCCCGTCATCAAAGATATGACCTAAATGTGAATCACATCGTCCGCAGGTAACTTCTACACGGCGCATGCCATAGCTGATATCTTCTTTATAGAAAACACTGTTCGGTTTTACCGTTTCAAAAAAGCTTGGCCAGCCGCAGCTGCTTGCAAACTTAGCATCCGATTTAAATAATTTATTTCCGCAAACGGCACAGTAATAGGTGCCTATAGCTTCACTATCCCAGTATTGGCCTGTAAAGGCGCGCTCAGTGCCTTGTTCTCTGGCAACGTGGTAAAGATCAGCCGGAAGGATCTTTTTCCATTCTGCGTTGTCTATATGGAGGGTGGTATCGTCTGTTCTGGAATAATAAGGGTTATTTTGATGAATAGTATCCATGTGATAAGATTAAATGATTATTCTATATGATATAAAGATAAATATAAAAACAGTGCCACTTTATAATCAGCTCATCATATTAACTTTGCTTTATAGATCTGAATACTCTGTAGGAGTTAGGAAATCAATATCAGCTTTGGATACATTGTGCTGATACTCGGGTAAACCAGATAACCTCTTCCATTCCGGATCATTTCCAAAGGTTTTCCAGTGTTCATCTCTTGATTTCATATCGCTGTAGCTGGTCATGTACATCAGGTTGGGCATCCGGCTCCCTGCCAGTACTTCTGCATAAAATATCGCCTCACTACCTATCCGCTCAAAGATCCCTGTTTCTTTCCCTTCGTTAAACATATGCACCTTATTGCGGTATAAGGTTTCTGTAGGGCCTTCGTAACTGCGCAATTCATAGATCCGTTCGCTTTTGGCATTGGTGAAATCAGGTTTTTTTAATGCTGGCATTGCCGGGAATGCTTCCATTAAAATAGATTCTTTTCTAGTAAAAGGTGCATTGTCATAAGCTGCATTTAAATAATTGCTGCCTTTTGCAGCCATTTCTTTGTCGCTGTTCAGTACAGCTGTAAGTTTTTGAAATTCATCCAGCGATTTAAAGGTGAGCAATACATATATCTTTTTATCGGCGGCAGTATCAATTTTTATGTTTTTAAATACCCCTGCATTTTTAAGACCTGCACGGTGTACTGCCGGTAAGTAGGCATCACGCAAAAACTGATCTGTACGTTCTACCTGTTCTTTGGTTTTTAAGTGATAGACTACTAACTGATAAAACTGCTTTGGAGGAGCTTTTGCAAAGGAAGAACCAACTGATATCGTTATGGTGAACAGGATAAACAGAGCGGTCAGGCTAAACCTGAAATTGGATGTTTTCATTTGAAATAGGTTAAGATTTAGGTTTTCTGATGACTGATGGAATAACGGCTATCCCTTCATTACCATCTGTACTTACCGCTTGTATGGCAAAGAAATAATTATCTTTTGAATAGGGTAGTTTCATCTCTGTAGCGGTAGTGAAAAATTTCTTTTGCCATACTGCACTGGTGGTTTCTCTCATCATTACATAATACCCTTTGATTTTGCCATTTGCAGATGCCTTCCAGCTTAAAGAACTGGAATTCCCAAGACCGGCAACGAGGATAGATACTTCCTGTGGGACCGAAGGTGATTTTGCCAGGTTAGCCAGGTTAGATAGATTTAAAGCTGTATTTTTTCTCAGGTATTCGAAGTCCATATTAGCAACCAGGTCGCCATAGGCAATTCCTTTTTCTGTACGTACATCCTGATGCTGATGATAGAAATTCTCATTCATCTCTGTAATGCGCACTGCAGTAAAGCCTCTTTGCTGGTAAGGCAGCTGATCACCCCCGCGTAAAAACCGATCTGGTCGGTAAACCATAAATACTTCCAGGTTTTCTACATAACGTTCACCCACTTCTTTAATATAACGGGCCAGCTGACGCGAAGGGCCATCATTTTCCAGTCCCATAGCGCGCATTGCTGCAATTTGTTTGCTGTCTAATTCTGTTGCCGGCAATCCTTCACTAAAGACCCTTATTTTAGTGTTTTCAATGATATTGGTTTCATTGCTATTGTTGCTGCCCATGATATCATTGTTGAGTACCGCAGCAATCTCCATTTTACTGTTTTTTGCATTTTCGGCCATAAAACCAGATCCTAAAAGGCCTTGCTCTTCGCCGCAAACGGTAACAAATATGATCGTTGCCGGAAAAGCCCCCTTACTCATGATGCGTGCACATTCAATCACTGCTGCTGATCCGCTGCCATCGTCGTTGGCGCCAGGTGCATCGCCTTCACGGTCCATTACACTGGTTCTCATGTTGTCCATATGACCGCTGATCACAAATACGCGGTGATCATTAGGGTCGGTACCTTTTAGCGTAGCCACTACATTGGTTAAAATAACAGGCACATCAATCCTTTTTCCATCGGGCTTATAACTGCTGGTATCCAGCCTGGCAGTTAACCTGCCGTCTGATGATTTAGCGAAGGACAGGAATTTGCTCAATACCCAGTTCCTTGCGACACCAATTCCTCTTTTATTATCTTTAACACTGCTCAGCGTATTCCGTGTTCCATAACTCACCAATTTAGTGATATAGTTCTTCATAGAATCTGCGGATACTTCGTTCACCATTTTTTCAATCTGCGGATCTTTTTGAATGATCACAGTGGATTGCGCGCTGGCACTAAAAAAAGTGCCTATGGTGAATAGGGCAAGGAGCAGTTGTTTCTTCATGTATTTTTAAATCTAAAGGTGTTGAAATTATACTTTTCTAAGTTAATTAAATCTGCTCCTCAAATAACATTCTTTTCGTAACATGAAGGTGATTAAAAGGATTGATGATGCAGCGACATAGGTTTGGCATAATGTCGAACTCTTTTATAGCCTCTTTCTTACAAAACCCTCATTACTTACCTTTTGTCTGCAGTTTACCATGAGCTTCTAGTGTCCTCCCGATTAGTTGATCATAGTTAGCAGTCCAAAGATTACCTATTCCTATAGGTGATAACAATAGCCGCGCCTCACTTAAAGTATAGGTCTAACCTGATCGCCCCATTCGGTGAGAGCTTCCAGGATAGGTGACAACAATAATCCTGCCTCACTTAAAGAGTATTCCACATGCGGAGGTATCGTTTGAAAATCCAACCTTTCAATAAGGCCTATATTTTCAAGTTCTTTTAAACGTTCTGTTAACATCTTTTCGGAGATACCCGCAATTCTTGATTTAAGCAGGCCATACCTGTTCACACCATTTTTTACCATCCATAAAATATTTATTTTCCATCTGCCCGAAAGCAGTAACATGGCATAAGTCAGGCCACAATCGGCAGCTAACGCATTTTGGTGTTCATAATTTGTTGACTGTATTTTTCTCATAGGGTAACAAGGATTCTTTCCATTTATTATACGAAGATAAAACATCCGGGTTGATGAGTAGCACGAACTAAATAGTATGTGCCTGACTTTTTGTATGGTTAGACTATTGCCAATACTTTTGCTCAATAAATAAATAAAGTATGATGAGATTACATGGAAAAGTAGCAATTGTTACGGGGGCTTCTAAAGGTATAGGAGCTGCGACGGCAGTATCGCTGGCTGCTGAAGGCGCAAAGGTGGTGGTCAATTATGCATCAAGTGCCGAAGATGCAAATAAAGTTGTAGAAAAGATAAAAAGTAATGGAGGCACGGCAATAGCTGTAAAAGCTGATATTTCGAAAAAGATAGACGTTGAACAGCTATTTAAATTGGCCCTCGAAGAATTCGGGCACCTTGACATATTAATCAACAACGCCGGGGTATATAAATATGAACCCTTTACAGAGGTCACTGAAGATATGTTTCACTGGCATTTTAATGCCAATGTACTGGGAACGGTATTAACTAACCAGGAGGCTGTAAAATCATTTGCAGAGAAGGGTGGTGTGATCATCAATGTAGGGTCAGTTGTGATTCATAATGCAGCTGCCGGAGGGAGTATATACGCAGCATCGAAATCAGCTGTAGCATCTTTGACCTCAACGCTCTCCAGGGAATTAGGGCCTAAAAAAATCCGCGTTAATCTGGTTAACCCTGGAGCCACTGAAACTGAAGGTATTCATAACACAGGCATAGTTATGGGAACAGATTTTGAAGAACAGATTAAAGCAAGTTCTCCATTGGGCAGAATGGGCCAGCCGCAGGACATTGCATCTGTAATTACCTTTTTAGCTTCAGATGAAGCTTATTGGGTAACAGGCGCGAGCATAGATGTTTCCGGCGGATTCCGCCATTAACAATTAAGGAGTTTTCTGTAGATTTTATTATTCCTCTGAGCTGCTTTTTAAAAGTAAGACGATTATCATACTTAGGATAAGCAATTGTACTTTGCTTATCCTAAGTATGATAATCAAAAGCAGGCCATATTTTGGAACGATTAAGATAGCGTTGGTATTCATGTCTATTTTAATCGTCCTGTGGCTTTTAGTTTTTCTTTTTGAAGTTGCCTATACCTTATACCACATTTTGGGCATTTGAATACTTCACACCACTCATCACAGTCCAGGCAAAGCCCATTCATTAGGAAAATGCTGATTATTTTTATCCCTCTGTAATTCAAAAAAGCGTTATAGGTATAGTGATAAATATGAATATATTTACGACGAACACTTAATGAATATATTTTATGGTCACTTGTTTTCTTAAATACAAAATCGATCCTAACAAAATAGTTGAATTCGAGCATTACGGAAAGCTCTGGATTGATATTGTAAACGAACTCGGTGGCTTACATCATGGCTATTTGCTGCCACATGAAGGTGCCAATGATATCGCTTATGCCACATTTTCATTTGACTCTCTGGCTGCCTATGAAGTTTACCGAAACAAGATTCCTCAGCACCCGAAGTGTTTGGCCGCAATCGCTTACTTCGATCATACACAATGCTACATCAGCTACAAAAGAAGTTTTTTAAAACCAATTTTTCAGGGTATAACCACGCAGGCAAAACTATTGTAAAAAGTTAAACGTCTTTACTGATCTCAATAATTTTATTTATCTAACATCTGTTCCCACTGCTCATACTGCAAATTTTCAAGCATGGATAATGGCATAACGCCTGCATTGTTGAAAAGCACATCTATCCGGCCAAAAGCAGATATAGTGCTGGTAACCAGTGCCTCTAAATCCTCACGCTTACGCACATCTGTGGTAAATGCACGTGCTTTGCCGCCAGCCTGCTCAATTTCTTCAACCAACTGATCCAGTTTGTCTTTTCGCCTGGCTGCCAAACTGAGAATAGCGCCTTGAGCGGCCAATAGTTTTGATTTGAAATCAATTAATTGTAAATTATGAAAAAGTTTAAATTGTTAAATCGCGGATATTATCAGTATTATGATGCATGTTGTAAAGTCGTATGCGTACACCTTACAACATCAGAAGTTATTTCTATGCAGTAAAAAAATTATTATGCTCATAGTCCACTAGAAAAAGAACTATAAATATGATACCTACTTATATAATAAACGTTAAAGAGCGCACGGATAGGTTAAACCATGTTAAAAAACAATTTTCAGATAAACCGGAGTTTAATATCACAGTAATTGAAGCTGTTGTTCATTCGGTAGGGGCTATTGGATTGTGGGAAAGTACCATTAAAGCCATCAGAATGGCTCAGGAGCGCAACGAAGAATATATACTGATATGTGAGGATGATCAACAGTTTACCAAAGATTACAATATTAAAAAGTTAAAACGCAGTATTTCTGAAGCCGGAAGAAGAAATGCAGATGTATTATTAGGTGGCATACATTGGTTTAATTCAGTTGTGAACGTATCTATTGATCTATTTTGGGTAGATAAATTTACAGCTACCCAATTTATCATAATTTATCGTAAGTTCTTCAATACCTTATTGGAAACTGATTTTGCTTTAACGGACGATTCAGATTTAAAGATATCTGATCTTACAGATAATAAATTCGTTATTTACCCCTTTATTTCCGTTCAAAAGGAATTTGGGTATTCAGATGTCAGGCCTGATGATAGTAAAAATGAGCAGTTAAATAATTCATTTGAACTTGTATCATCATTGATAGATCAAATGAATAAAGTTGATAGATATTATCAATCTATTACTATTCTCACCGATACTAAGAAAGATCTTGATATTCATGAGATAATTATACCCTGTTACATAATTAGTTCATCTGATAGCGCTGATCGGTTAAGTCACATAAAAAAACAATTTGAAGACAAACCTGAGTTTGAGCCTGTCATCATAGCGGCCTATAATGATGAGATTAGAAATATAGGGCTTTGGAAGAGTCACTGCAAAGTGATTGATCTTGCTATAAGGAATGATTACGACATGGTTATTATTTGTGGGGATGATCATGAATTTACAGATACTTATTCATTTGATTTTTTATTGAGTAACCTTATAGATGCACATCAGCAAGGAGCCGACATGTTAATTGGAGGGAGTATTGATTGTGGATTAGTTGTACCGATTACTGCAGATCGCTTGTGGGCAGACCAACTATTACCAACACAGTTTATTGTAATATACAAGGAGTTCTTTGCTGAAATTTTGAATTATACTTTTAATGAAAATAATGCTGCTGATTATGCACTTACAAATCTGACAAAAAATAAAATGATTCTTTCCCCTTCCATATCAGGACGGAAAGATTTTGATTCAGCTATTGTCTCTGCTAAGACTGAGTTAAGCGAATTGATTTACAATATCTCTCTGAGAAATGCCAAACGTTTAAAAAAGATAAGTGAAGCATATTCAAGATATAAAACAACTAATTATTGAGCTTTTAATTTTCTTAGTTATAGAAAAAAATGGAATACAATCCAGGAGCTAAATGCATCATTACTTAATCAAAAAGGCTTCATAACCATAGCTTGTATTGTCTATGGAGTTTATATTTTTTAATAAGTCAAAAAGATTTTGGCCAGTTTCTACAGCATATTTATCTTCAGAGATTGACTGCAGTCGAGTATCTTCGCTCAGAAAATGATTTAAAATACTTTGTGAAGTATAGTTCATCGATTCTAAATATTGGGTGATTAAGGCAGAATTTTCTGAAAAGCCTTCTTTTTCAAGAATTTTTAGTGTTAATAAATAGGCATATACCATGTAAAGATACCCTCTGTCTTTATTTAATTTAATGCGATTTTTAATATTATTTACAAGAAATGTTTCGATAAATATAATTAGTACTTTTATAGTTGTACGGGTTGTAGCGGTATTAATTTTTTGATCATTAATTTTTAACAGGAGTATTAAACTTTGGGCTATTTCTGTCAACTCGGAATCCATGATCTTAACCTGATCCCTTGAGCCAATTTTATCAGATATTTTTTCTGAAATTTCGTCTGATAAAAGTACCAGGCATTCTAAATTGCATACAACCCGATATCTACGTTTATGAGGATTATTTGCTTGCATTCTATATAAATAATATAAGGCCTTCCCAATGCTTCCATCAGCTAAAGACAAGGTGAAATCCTTTGAATAAAGCACTGATGTATATAGAGTGTCATCAAAATCTTCTAACACATTCTCTGTGTTAGCTTTTATAAAGCCATTTTGAACCAACCATTCTACTCCCCATCCAATTCCCGCCAAGCCATTTGCGAAACCCAAATCATCTATTGCTGGTATGGATTGCTGAACTTTGTTAAGATATTTAAATGCAGTTTTACGGTATCTCTGTTCTCCGGTGACCTTTGATAAAATGAAATAAGAAATGCATATCCCCATTAACCCTTGATACAAGCCTGATCCATTTGACTTATCTACATAACTTTTTAGAAGAAATGAGATGTTTTTTAATATGTCGGTGGTAGGCTTAATTAATTTATTGTCCATGTCCAGTTTTTTATGTATTTCACCAAGTCCTGCTTCTCCATAGCCGAAATATTTAGGTATTCCAACATCAGAATTTCATATTCGTATGAATTTTGGTAACCGCTATCGGTCTTTCTCTCGTGATAAAGATGAAACAGACTTCCTCCAACGCGATATGTTTTATGCCCTAAAATTTGCATTCGCTTTACCCTTTCAATATCGTCAGGTCCCCAGGAGGTTAAGTATTCGTTTTCCATTCCTGCATTTACATAGCACGATCTGTTTAAAAAAATACAGCCGCCATATGATCTTTTACAGGATAATGCGTTTTTATATTTGTTGATTTCCAGAAATTCATCTTCCCTAAAATTTATAAACATCTCTTTTAGCAAAATATCCACATTGAAAAATGTTCCGCTATAAGGTGATACAATATTATATTCTCCTTCTCTAAGAATCTTTATTGACTGAGCGATCTGCTTTACTGGAATTATGACATCTGCATCATATAATGCTATGAATTTTGAAGTAGATATTTTTATCATTTCATTATTCACACGGGTTCTAAAAAATCTTGGATTATCTGATTTTTTGAAAATGTATTTCGTATCAACCGGCAGATAAGCCGGATCAATCTTTTGCGTAGAATCTACTTCCATCACAATAATATTTGTCTTGAAGAATTTAGCAATATAGGATGTTGATGCATAAATATTTTTAAGCCGGTCTTCTGAATCAATTTTTATAGGAATCAGGAAAGAAACATCTGTAAAATCTTTTTTTTTCACAAAATGATCCTGACTAAATTCTTTAATCATATTTACCAACGGGTAGCTACAGCTATCCTGAACAATTTTAATAAACTGCTCATGATAAGGAGGGTGGAGCATAAAATCACCTTTCCTGAAAAATAATCCATTAGCCTCGGGCCCGCCAGTATAATGAAGAATCTTTGTAGCATGCCATTCTGATATTGAACTGTTCGCCCAGCAAAATTTCAGTTCATCATGAATTTCAAACTGACGTTTATCAAGAAGCGCATTCCACCATAGAACCCACATATCAGTACACCACTTCTGGATAAATAATTTTTCATTGAATAAATTTTTATTATTCAATTTCTTTTCTGCGGCCGACAAAAGTTCGTGTACGTTTTCACAATCAAGTTCCAGCTTTTTCCAGAAGGCTATGCTAGGCTTCTTTATCAGAGATTGTGCTCCACCTGCATTGTGGTCATTATCTTTAACCATATTAGGGTCTATTCCCACTATTTTGCACATTTCATGAAATAAATGTTCACCTGCAGTTTTCAAGATATAATTACTATCTAAATATGATCTGACATCTGATGTGTACCATGTGTCACCTTGTGCTAACAGTTCAAAATCAGGTAATTTCGAAAACACAATGTCTGAATCATGGTAAAAAAACGTCTCGTCGCATAAGTGTGGAAATTGTTCAAAATGCTTTGCAAGAATGTGCGGCCTTAATGAGGCCGAGTATCCTTTCTTTGGTCTGGTATCTGTGTAGGCATAAATTTTTAAATTCTTATGCTTCTTTTTGAAGGCTTTAAAATCGAGACTTAGCTTTTTGTCTTCATTGTAACCAACTAATATATGAACCTCATTAAGGTTGATGTTTAGGCTGTTGAAATTGAAAATCTGTAGTTCTAGTTGCCATAGGAAATAATATTCATCAGGTTGAGCACTTATGTAAAGCATCGGATATTAATATTAAAGTTATGTAGTCTGTTTTTAAATGTCATTGTTTTAAGTATTGATAAATTTGAACAAAGCTGCATGCTCTCATTTTGATATAGATACATGTTTGATTATAGGTAAATAATCAGTAAAATAAAATCATATTAAATGTCTAAAAAATCAAATTGAAATGATATATATAGATAATAAAGTGCATAAGGTAATAATAATTATTTCTATTAATGACGTAATTTCATGTTAAATGTAAATAAAATATTTATTTGATTTTATTAGCAGAAATTACTAGTCTATCATTTTGTTAAATTTATTTTTTATTCATTAGATGAATAACTGTTTAAAAGCCTTTTGTGGGCACATCATCTAATAATCCGTGTTTTTGACCTTAAAATGAGATCAGCACTACAGTTAATTATATATACCAAAAAAGACTGTAATCTCTTTGTTACGTGTTATAGTTTGTTTTATACGATTCTAAACTTAAATTGTGGTACAATAAATATAATTTTAGATTATAAATTTAAACAATTATTATGAAAAAGTTTAAAACCCTATCGCTCAAAAAAGAGCAGATTGCAAAACTCGACAGAACTTCACTGTCAAAAATCCTTGGTGGTTTAGAAGCGTACACTACGTCTAAACCTTACGACAACTCTTCAGGAATTACCCTTTGCTCTGCAAATCCAGCAGGATGCGGTGGTTATTCAGGATGTTAATCAAAAACCGCCTTCAATTTGAAGGCGGTTTTTGATCTAAATTTATGATATGCCATAACATTAATTAACCCATTATTTCCGAAGCATATTTGATCTGCTAGTCTTAAAATTCTTAATATAATTTATGGACAAAATTATTGATTCCATTTATTCAGGAACTGTATTAGGATATAAAAAATCTACCAACATATCCATTTTAACAGGTAATTCTGGTAAAATACTTTTTTTAGGTTACCTGTATCACTCCACGAGAAACGAAGCTGTAAAGCATGATCTTGAAGAGATGATAACGCATACTATTGATTTAATTATTAGCATGGATTTTAGCCAACTTGATTTTACATATGGCGGGGGAATTACTGGTTTTTACTGGGTAATTAACCATTTATACCAAAATAAACTTCTTTTTGAAGATTCTGCTGAACTTAAGAATATCCTTTCAAAAGAGACAGACCTTAGAATTGCTGAGTCATTACGTATGGACTTTTTATTATCCAAATATGATCCCCTTTATGGCTACATTGGGAAAGGCCTCTATTTTCTATCTAAACCTGAAAGTAAATTTTCCAGATCTGTCATCGAAGAAATTTTAAATACTTTAACAAGAGACAGAGTAAGAATAGATAGTGAAAGGATAACGTGGGTCGACTTTCGTCTCAAAAACGACAACAATGATCTGGATAACGAACGGTTTATTCTAGGTAATTGTGGGCAGGCACATGGAATCACAGGAATAATTTCATTTCTCTGCGCAATCATTAAAAAAATTAAATCAAAAAAAATAAAAAATACTGCAATTGGACTCTTAAAACCTGCGGTTACCTGGCTATTGTCTCAGGAAATCCCTTTAAATATCAGGGATATGTTTTTCTTTCCACAATCAGTAAACCTGCTAGACGGCAGTTCAAGATCCAGCAAGTTTTCCAGATTAGGATGGTGTTATGGAGATACGATAATTGCCTACACCTTGTATAAAGTGGCTTTAGCTTTGGATGACGAGAAGTACAGTATAAAGGCTGATGAAATAACTTTAAACAGTTGTCAGATCCCAATTGAACGCAGTGGGGTAACAGTCCATTCAGGCGAGAAACAATTTAATCCCACACTTTGCCATGGGTCTGCAGGAATCGCCCATATCTATGAGAAAATTTATAATTACAATAAGTCGCCAGAGGTATTGAAAGCCATGGAGTCCTGGAAACAATTGACTAGAAGCTATACCAAAACCTACCTTGACTCCGGTCTGCTGCTTAGTCTGTTTGAAGAATCACAGGAAGCTTTTGACCTACTATACGGTTATTCGGGGATAGGCCTGCATCTTATTTCTGATGTGTACTCAAAATATGGTTGGGAAAGTTGCATAATGCTAGATTAAAAAATGTTGATGGTTACAAAGAAAGAAATTGAATTATCTATTCTTGATTTTGGAGAATCGGATAATTCCAACGAATATATACATAACGTTATAGACTATGCTGTTACAGGTGAAAAATTAGGATTCAAAAGATTTTGGATGGGAGAGCACTATATCAAAAATTCTTTATTCTGTAATCCTGAGCCTTTGATTCCGGCAATCGCTATGAAGACTGAAAATATTTTCGTTGGAACAGCCGGATTATTAGCAAGACAGCATTCTATTGAAAGATTGGCTTGTTCATTTAGCTTACTGGAGAAAATGTTCCCTGAAAGGATAGATCTAGGTTTGGTCGCTCCAACGATATCTCTGAATTCGGATGGAAATACTGATAATCGGAAAAGTACAACAGAAATATTCAGTGAGTTTATACATCTCTTTAATGATGGATCCGAAAGTTTGGGCATCTATAAGAGAACCTCACCGATGTTATGGCATCTCACCACGTCGATTAAAAATTATATTTCCTCGCAACACGATTGGACAGTTAATCTATCTAAATCCTTGTTTCATGTCAATTCTAACTTCGATCCTGAACTTGACGATATGAAGATCCTGAGAGAAAGATGTTTCGAAGAAAAATGCTGTACTCCTATGATCACCATTGCAGTGGCATGTTTTGTCAGTTACAGGAAAAAAAAGATAAATGAATGCAGAGAATTCCACAAACGGTTTTTTTCGAAAAATCTATATAATACCTGTATTATAGAAACGCCTGATCTGTTTCTTGATAAGATCATGCAATTATCCAATAAATATCAGACAAATGACATTATCATTTTAAATCTTGCCAGGTCTTACGAGGAAAAGACGGAATGTTTAGAAGCTATATCAGGAATTTTAAAATTACAAGATGCATATCTACCTAAATAAAGGAATTGTAAGAGTTCCGCTGCTCGGCATAAACAATCTGGATGATATCAGGCTACCTGATCTTTCGGAAGTTATGATCCTTGAGCAACTTAGACTTCTTTGTACGTCAAAGATTATGGAGGCATTGTATGTTTCATCTCCGGAATTTACACGGGTACTAGAAGAAATTATTGATAAAAACGAGAAAAAAATCGCGCATACTAAGCTATTGGAAATCTGGCTGACATTTGTAAAATATTATACCCGCATGTCTTCCAGAGGAACTCCATACGGGCTGATGGCAAGTGTCGGCATTATCTCCCTGAACAAAAAAACAACCTTACAAAAAGAATTTAATGGAATTATTCATGCCCAGCTTGATAATGCCATTGTTGCCAACCTTTCCTACAGTCTTGAAAAATCAGATCATTTGAAAGCAAAGCTTATTTATTTTGCGAATCCAAGTATATATAAACATGCTAACAAGTTAAAATACATAGAGGTCTTAAAAAAAGATGGGGATAAGGTTTTTGCACTATCGAAAGTTGAAACAAACATCGTTATAGAAAAAACACTTGCATATGCAGGTTCAGGAAAAAATAGGAGGGACCTTATCACTTTTATACAGCGCCAGTTCGTTGGTATATATGAGCCGAATGATATAGATGAATTGGTTTCCGACTTAATCTCAAACCAACTGCTCTTAAGTAATTATTCATCATCATCAACAGGAAGAACCCTTTTTTCGTATCTGATAGAAAAAATCCACGAGACAGCAGACAGACAGGAAATAGAAGAGATCATCTCAAAAATAAACGAAGACCTTAACAAGGTCCAGAAGCAGGATTGGAACAACAATAAATATATTTTATCAGGGATTATACACAACTTACAACGCCTCAATCCTTCAAATACAAACAATCCTGTATTTCATTTTAATTTTACACGTTCCTTTTCGGATAGTGCAATAGGCAATGGCATTATTAACAAAATCAAAGCTGCTGTAGAATTACTTGCATCCATTAATGAGCCCTTCGTATTTGAAGAGATGGAAGCATTTAAACAAGCTTTTGTACGCCGGTATGAAAACAGTTACGTTCCCTTAACTGAATTATTAGATGAAGAAATCGGAATTGGTTATCCTGTTGGCAACATCAGAAATCATAATACAGATGGAGCTTTTGATGGAATTAAAATGCCAAATCAAGATTCTGGATCTGCAACTGATTTATATTTCAACCCTTTTTACACCTTTTTATTTGACAAGATTTCCGAATTAAAAGTCAGCAACAGTACCTTACTGGAAATAAGTAGCGAAGATATTAAAGGATTCGGGAAAAAAACCGTTCGGCTACCACCAACGTTTTCAATTTTCTGCAGTTTGCTTGGAGAAAGCCCTGAAGAAATTGACAAAGGCAACTATAAAGTAATTCTCTCCAACAGTGCCTATACTTCCGCCAGTAGCCCGATAAATCGTTTCGCAGTTTCTGACACTGAAATTGAGACTTTTTGTAAAGAGATCTTTGAATATGAAAACCAGCTCTTTAAAAATCAAATCGTTGCAGAGGTTTTACATATTCCAAATTCAAGACTTGAAAATATCACATTCAGAAAAGTTACCCGAGATTTCGAAATACCTATTGAAACATTATCCAACAGTGATCCTGAAAAACAGATCTTTTTGAATGACATTTTGGTTAATGTTGTTAATAACAATATAAGATTAATAAGAAGAAAAGATAAGAAGGAAATAATTCCGAGAATTTCCAATAGTCACGCTTTCACGAATGCCGATTCTCTGCCTGCATACCGCTTCTTAGGTGGTACCCAACTTCAAAATCAGCAAAATTATATGCTTTGGCAATGGGGTCCCTTAAGTAAACTTGATTTTCTCCCCAGAGTTGTGCTGGATAAGAATATTATTTGTTGCCTAGCGACTTGGAAAGTTAAATTAGATAAGTCATTGTTTTTAGAAAATATAGACATATCAGGGCGATTGAAGGATCAGCTTTTCAGAATTGGCCTTCCACGATATGTGTCTCTTCGTCAGAACGGTGATAACTTACTGACCTTAGATCTTGAAGATCCATCCTGTCTACTGATTCTAATCCGGGAGTTCAAGAAGTATCCTTTTCTGATATTCCATGAAAATCTGTCGTCACCTGATAACTCGTTTATAAAGGACAAGAATGGCAACTCCTATATAAATGAACTTATTATACCTTTTTTGGAACAGATAATTGACGAAAAGAAACTTAAAGTTGATGCTGTAAAACATCTATATCCAAATTATAAGGAGAAAAGATCTTTTTTTCCAGGGGATGAATTTTTGTATTTAAAAATTTATTGCACCAAAAATATTGGACAATTAGTTCTAATTCAGTCACTGGAGAAAATACTATCTGATTCAGAATACAGATCTTTTCCTATTTTTTTTATAAGGTATGAAGATCCTGACTTTCATATTCGTGTAAGAATCCATAAAAAAGAGAATTCATTGTTAATTCCGAAAATTTATAAAAGCCTGAATAGGTTTATAAAGAATAAGTTTATACATAAAATCCAGATTGATACTTATGAGAGAGAATTAGATAGGTATTCTTTAGTTCCATACTATAAATCAGAATTAATATTCTCAGTTGACAGTAGGGCGGTATTAGACATTCTGAAATACTTAAATAAAATAAACCTCGAAACTGCAACCTGGATTATTGCCATAAAAAATGTGTATACCTACCTGGTGAGTTTCGGAATGTCACCTGAAGAAATGTTGTCTTTTTGCCTGGCTATTAGAAATGGTTTCTTTTCAGAATTGAATTTAGTGGATAAAGAGTTCTTAAAATCTTTAAATGTAAAATTAAAGGAAAATTTCACTTTGATTTCAGGTGTGATAAAGGAAACCAATCCAAATTATAAGAAAATTTATGGAATTCTTTCAAGAAGGACATCTTCTATTTCAAAGATACTAAATGTTAAAGAAAGAAAAAAGATAGGTAATCATTTTGGACAATGTTCCAGTTATATACATATGTCACTAAACAGACTCTTTGCATCAGACGAAAGGTTTAAGGAGGCGATGTGTTATGATTTTCTTTATAATTTCCTGTCAACAGAAAAGAGAATAGAACAATCCAACCGTAAATAAAAATATGATTATAGACATGTTCAAACTAAATTTTAAAATAGCTTCAAGACATTTAAAAAAATCTCTGATTGTCACTTGTATTAATATTGGAGGTATTGCCGTAGCTGTTACTGCCTTTATGATCATCATTTTATATACTAAATATGAAAACGATTTTGACGCTAATAATCAGAATTACAACAATATATATTTAGTGGGAAGAGACCTGCCCAATAATGTCTCTAACTACACTTCACCAGAATTTGCAAAAAAAATTAAAGAAAACTGCCCTGAAATTGATTTTGTAGGAAAGATAAAATTTACAAATTTCGAATTCGCATTGTCAAATGAAAATTCACGATTTTACTTAAAAAACGTATTATCTGCGGATTATGATGCGTACAAAATTTTTAGCTTTCACATTAATAATCAGTCATTTAAATCAAAGGAGAAAGGAGAGAGAAGTTTTTTTCTTAGAGAAAAGGATTATCAGTCATTATTTCCTAAATACAAGAATGTTTTACCCGAATTGGTAAGAATTGGCAACAAATCTTTTGGCCAAACTGCCAAAATCGATGGGACATTTAAACCAAATGCACATTCAAATCTTATATTTGACGGTCTTGCTATAGCAAATGATATATCATTCGGAGCAGATTCCGTTGATCAGTCTTACATGACTTTTATCCAGGTTAAACCAAATACAGACATTAAAAACCTGAAAAGCAAAATCAATAATCTTTATAAGATTATTTCACAGAAAAATATTACTGAGGCCAAATTGTCGGGTAATAAATCAATGCTGGTTTTTTTGGATCCTTTGAAAAATCTTCATCTTCAGCCGAAAACAGGGGTTGTTAACGATAAAAGAATAGTAGATGGCTTTTTATATTTGGGATTTTTAGTTTTGCTGCTTGGCTGTATTAATTCTATCAATATGAATATTGCACAGTCTACCGAACGGGCAAAAGAGATTGGAATAAAAAAAGTAATGGGTGCCAGCCGTAGTAGTTTAACATGGCAGTTTATCATAGAGATTTTTATCCAGTGTAGTATTGCAGCAATTATGGGATTAGTTGTAGTCGAAGCATTTTTGCCCACGATTAATAACATACTTGAAGTCCATCTTTCATTATGGGATGGCGACAAATGTATTTTTTGGCTAATCCCTCTAACGCTGATGATGACAACAATTATTACAGGTATATATCCTGCAGTTATTCTGTCTTCATTTAAACCTGCTCTTATACTTAAAGGTAGTTTTGATAAAAGTTTTCAAGGACAATGGCTGAAGAAAGTGTTTCTCGTTTTTCAGTTTTCCATCGCAATGTCATTTATTATAGGGTTACTTATTGTACGGGCTCAATTGAATTATATGCAGACCCAGGATCGGGGGTTTTCAGCAGAACAAGTAGTATATATTAGGAATATGGCTTTTTTTGATAAAGAAGAAACATTCAGATCTGTTAAACAAAAGATTTTGAAAGTGAATGGGGTTAAGTCCGTTTCTGTAGCCAGTAATATTCCCACGAGTCCCAAAGCTTCCTCTCAAATATTCAGGGTAGACGGATCAGAAAATTATTTTAGTGTAATAAATGTTGGTTTTGATTATTTTGAAACGCTTAGTATAAAACTGACTGACGGGCGCCTGTTCTCTGATAAATTTGAATCAGATACAACCGCTAATGTCATTTTGAATGAAACCGCAGTTAAAAAGTATAGAATTTCAAATCCGATAGGAAAAATAATCCGAGGATGTGGCAGTACATTCAAAATAGTGGGAGTAATCAAGGATTTTAAATCAGAAGGATTTGAAAAGGCTGTTGAACCAACTTTATACAGCATTAAAAAAGTATGTGGAGAGCCAAAAGAAGCAATTTTAATAAAGATTAATCAGTCTCAAGCCCCAGAGGTTATCACTGAATTAAAGAAAAACTGGTCTGATATCAATAAGCTGGATGGGGATGATTTTCGTTATGATTTTATGGATAATCTGTATAGTCAGTTATTTCAAAGACAGGAAAGGCTTCGGTTTATAATCACTTGTCTTTCTACTCTTACTATACTCATAGCTATATTCGGAATCTATGCATATGCTAAATTCATGGCCAATTCAAGGATAAAAGAAATAGCAGTACGCAGGATACTAGGAGCCAGTGATTTTGAAATTGTTAAATTGCTAAATTTGCATTTCACCTGGCTAATTATTGCATCCAATGTTATAGCGATAACTATTGTGTATATCGCCGCTAACAAATGGCTGGAAAACTTTGCCTATAAATTGGATATATCTGCCGTTCCATTTATTCTAACAAGTGTTGCTACAACAATTTTAATAATTTGTACAGTTTCTTATCATGCATTTAGAGCGACAAAAAAATTACCAGCAACAGTATTGAAATCTGATTAAATCCCCCTTTTTTTCATTCATATACATATCTTTTGAAAAAGTTTATCCATTATAAACAACCTGACTTAATGGACTGCGGTCCTACATGTCTACGGATGATCGCTAAGTACTATGGGCGTAACTACAGCTTACAACGTCTGCGTGATATTTCAGGCATTAGCCGTGATGGTGTATCTATGCTTGGTATAAGTCAGGCATCAGAAAAAATAGGTTTCCGAAGCACCGGAATAAAAACTGATGTCGAAATGCTTGTGGAGACAGATCTGCCTTGCATTCTCCATTGGCGGAAAAATCACTTTGTAGTACTATATAAAATCTCACGCAAGTCATCTTCATCCAAAAGGATTTTTTACATTGCAGATCCCGCTTCCGGTCTCGTTAACTATGACCAGAGAGAATTTTCTAAATATTGGCTGAGTACAAAAAACAACGAAAATGAGGTAGGAGTTGCTTTGATACTTTCACCCACTCCAGACTTTTATGAGCAAGATGGCGATCCATCTAATGGTCTGAGTTTAACCTATCTGATCAGTTATCTAGTTCCATATAAAAAATTAATTGGCCAGCTTGTTCTGGGATTGGGCATAGGGAGTCTGCTGCAATTAATCCTGCCATTTATAATGCAATCTGTTGTTGATATTGGTATAAATACACGCAATATAAATTTTGTCTTTATAATTCTTATCGCTCAAACTATGTTATTTATTGGCCGGCTAAGTGTTGATTTTATCCGTTCTTGGATATTGCTGCATATTAGCACCCGGATCAATATTTCTATACTAACAGACTTTCTAATTAAGCTATTTAAGCTCCCAATAAGTTTTTTTGAGACTAAAATGACTGGTGACATCATGCAGCGGATGGAAGATCAGGGCCGGATACAAAGTTTCCTAACAGGCTCCTCGCTGGGCACTATCTTTTCACTTTTCAACCTAATTGTATTCGCATTTGTCTTAGCTTATTACAATTTTAATGTATTTACAGTTTTTTTAGTAAGCAGCGTATTATATAGTTTGTGGGTAATGGTTTTTCTGAAAAAACGGCGTGCACTTGATTTCAAGCGCTTTGATATTTCCTCAGAAAACCAGAGTAACATTGTACAACTGATTAACGGTATGCAAGAAATCAAACTGAATAATTGCGAACAACAAAAAAGATGGCAGTGGGAACATATACAGGCCAAATTATTTAAATCCAGTATTAAAAGCCTGGCGTTAGGTCAATACCAGCAAACTGGTGCATTTTTCATTAATGAAGGAAAAAATATTATTATAACATTTATGGTTGCCAAAGCCGTAATTGACGGCCAGCTAACATTAGGGGGAATGTTGGCCATTCAATATATAGTTGGTCAATTGAACAGCCCTATTGAACAATTAGTAAGCTTTTTACAAGCCCTTCAGGACGCAAAGATCAGTCTGGAAAGATTAAATGAAGTTCATGAGATGCAGGATGAAGAACCTGTAGATATCACGTTTATTAACAGTCTTCCTAAGGATAAAAGCATTAGCCTGCAGAACGTTACTTTTAGCTATCCCGGCGCGGGAAGTGAACCTGTATTGCAAAATATTAATCTGAATATTCCTGAAGGAAAAACAACAGCTATTGTAGGCATGAGTGGGAGTGGCAAAACTACCATCTTAAAATTATTACTGCGCTTCCACGAAAATCAAAAAGGCGATATCAAGGTAAGTAATACCTATTTGAACCAA